>BNJU01005338.1_pt1 | contig 134871 bp, 138 predicted proteins | sample 8539281 | NCBI WGS metagenome assembly BNJU01 (sample SAMD00202456, study PRJDB9452) | human saliva metagenome | isolation source: human saliva | place: Japan | reverse complement strand
GGGTCGGCACAGGGTCGCTCGGGTCGGGGTGTTATGTCGGTGAGAGAGTGCGTTATCCCCTAGTGGAGAGTGCTAAATGCGTATCATAATTCTGCACGTTAACTAAAATCAGACACCTAAAAATAGGGTAAAAATAGACCTAATTTATTGCACGTTAACGCAAATTACCACTACCATTACTCCCGATTTTGAGGTGTAAAACAGACCAACATTCTGGCTACTTCTACTGCCGTTAAGACGTAGGAAAAGCAGGGTGAAATAGTGCCTTTATGCCCCTAATACCGCCTTAAAATGGCTTACAGACGCTTAATATTCACCGTTTTTAAGCATGAATGTACAGAATGGCTCATCTTGCCTACCCGATCCGTCAATATCAAGCGTCAAATACCCCTACTTTTCAACATTCAAAACAGAGCGCAGGCTACTGTTATAGTTTCGTCAAAATCGCCCGATTGCGTTTCAACAAAACCGCAGGAAAGGTTTTATAAACTAGTTTGTTTGGGTTTTTTCAGTACCAAAAGTACCAAATATTTTTTGCCACCTCAAAATCAGACCTACTTTTACTGATTTCGAGCCTTTCTAAGGCGTTTTAAGACGCTCGTATAGAAAACACGTCTACTTATTCGTTTATGCACGTAATACACCGTATTTTCACGTCATAGCAACCTTATATATAGACTACATATGCCCCTACTGGCTACTCCCGCAATGGCTCTGAAAAAGGTTAGATTTTCAAGTGCAATAATTTGTGACAATTCCACTAATTTCACAGGTAGTTGAGAAAAGTAAAAAAATCAACACTTTTGAACAACAAAACAGCACGTCAAACGCTTGTAACTGTTATAGTTTCGTCATTTTTCAAATGTCAAAAAAGCACCATTAGTCGCCTATAATGCTACAATTTCACCACGTCTGACCTGCGCAAATATAACTCACAAGCGTTTGTCCAGCGGTTTTATAAAAAATTATGCCGTTTAGCTGCGCAAATGTAAAACAATGTATCAAAAATAGCGTTTTGGTACTGAACGTCAACAGGTAAAAGACCAAATGGGTGGAACACGCTGTTCAGAGCATATAAAAGTTTGGTACTGACTTTGGTACTGAAGATTTAGAAAAGTACCAAATTAGCCTAGTCTAACTTTTTATATGAAAATTGCAAAACAGCACGTCAAATGCCATATTTGCGAAGTTTTCAACATTTTATGAAAACGAAAAGTATGATTTTCGTCAAATATAAGCCGATTTTTGGCAATTCTTGGGAATTGTAAAATTGAAGCGTGTAACTGGGTGTAAGTACACAAATTCATTTAGCATAATTTCTCCTACTGATTTCTAAAAGAGCAGGTTAAGAGTGCCACGTTTTTCATTTTGTGTCAAAAAACTCGATTTCACAATTTGTTAAAAAGTAGTAAAAATGGGGCAAAATAAGGCTATTTTAGGGCACTTTTTGGCAAGTGTTCATAAACGACGAAACTATAACAGTTGCAACACGTCTGACCTGCGTTTTATCTGTTTCAAAGTGCTTATTTTTTTACATTCTCAATGACTTTTTTGACGTTTTATGAAAGAAAATAGGCAAACAGAACTTATAACGCTACCTGCTATTTCGTTGATTTTTGGAAAATTGAAAATTATATGTACAGTCAACTTTTGTTGATGAAAATAAGGCGTTTTTGACGAAACTATAACAGCTACAAAACGATAACCTGCTCTTTGGTACTGACGAATAGGCTATTTTTTTACAATTCTCAATTTACTTTTTGGCTATAACACTCTACCGTGCAAATAAAATCAGTCGTTTTTATGATAGAAAGTTTATAAATAGATATTTTTTATGCTTGGTTTTTCATAAATATATGCGCTAAAAATGACGATATTCTAAAGACTTAAATACTAATTGTTAGTCAATCAGTAACATATAAATTCATATATGCCAAAAATCGACGAAACTATAACAGTTGCAAGGCACTTGACCTGCGGTTTGGTACTGACGAGAGGTCGATTTTTTTACATTCTCAATTTGAATTTTTTGCGTTTTTTGCACTCTTTTCATGGCAAATCTGTGCGTTTTTTCAGACAAAATTGTATTTTGCATGGATAAAAACGTTAAAAATAGACGTTTTTTGAGCCTTATATATAAAAAGTTTAATCATTTTGGTAGCAATTTTGCGAATTTTGCAAAAACGGTACTTCAAAAAATGGGGCATTTGAACTGCGGTTTGGTACTGTTCTCAAAAATAATTTTGCGAAACTCAACGGCTGTTATAGGTAGCTAAAATGTATGAAATTAACCTACTTTTTGGCATATTTTTTGGTATAGATAAACACGCAGAAACGATCCTTAACGCCTACATTTCTACAAAATAGCAGGTAAAGCATACTGCGTTCTGTTTTGCCACAAACTGCCCTCACTACCCCGCCTACCGATCCCGCCCGGCACAGGAAACTCCACCCCTGCGCTAAAATCGCCCGAAAACGGGCAATGCGCAAAAGTAGTGTTTCAAAAAACGGGGCATTTGACCTGCGGTTTGGTACTGTTCTCACAAACTTTTTTCAGAATTTGAGCAACTTTTTGACGGCAAAATGGTGCTGATTTTGGCTAAAAACGGGCAATGACCTGCGCAAATGTTGACTTTTGGCTTGAAGTAGCAAAATGAGGGTAATGAGGGGCAAAATTGACGAAACTATAACAGTTATAAAGCGATAACCTGCGCTTTGGTACTGACGAGGGGTTGATTTTTTTACATTCCCAGTTTGGGTTTTTGCGTTTTTGAGAGAGCGATTTTGGGGAAAATCGAGGGATTTGAAACGGTCTTTTCGAGGGACGATCGTGCGCTAAAAGTAGACGAATGTTGAAAACTTGTTGAAAACTCACTTTTGTTAACAGGAGAATATAGGTAGTGGGTGGACGAGCGAATGTAAGGCGTTTTAAGGCTCTATATATAGGCATATGAGTAATTAAGCTATCGTCTATTTTGCGTGGGTAATAAGGGTGTCTGCGTGGTTACCACGGCACTTGGCTGGTTTCTGCCACGGCAGTTGGCAAACATGAGTATAGATGGGTGATTTTATGGTTTGGCTATGGGTGCAGAAATAGTTAAAACTTTTATATATTCATGGCTGGGTGTGACGGTGAGAAAATAGTTAAAACTTTTATATAAGAGATTGAATGAATGTAGCTGATTTGAGGGTCTGCGATTGAGCGGTTTTGGAGAGGTGTTATGTTTGAGCGGGGTGGCTTTTAGTGTGGGAAAGTGACGATAGTTAGCAGCTTTGTGTTGAATATACCCCTATCCCCGTATATTGGTATGATACCAATTTTTAATATGCCGTCTGACCTGCTGATTAGTTGGTTTTTGGTTGCGAGAACTATAACAGTTTTGAAAATGACAAGCGTTTGACCTGTGCTTTGTATAAAAAATACCCCGATATTCATTATTTTGCATAAAGGTATAGTTTTTATGCAAAATGTAGATGTAATGTAGGGGCAAAAAGTGTGCTAAAATATGCCTGTATTGCAGATAATCGCTATTAAGGAGTAATTTCTATGAAAGTACGTGCGTATACACAAAAAGAGATGCAACGAAAGATGTTTGAGTTAGCAAAGATGCTTGCTGATATGGATGATGTAGTAGATACAGCGAAAGCCATTCACTCTGTCCTGGCAGGTATCTATGGTGAGTGCGAGAAGTGTGCCCACGACAATCGCACGAGCGATGATGATCTGGTCGCAGAGGTTGAGCGTCTGCAAAAGACTATGGAGAAGTCGCTCAATAAGGTAGACGGACTTGTGAATGATTGTTTGAAGTCCATTCATTTGTTTGAGTATTCGCATGAGCGGTTGGCAAAGGGTGAAGTTGAGGTTGAGAGTGAGAGTGAGGAGTAGAAATGGTAACTATTGATGCGTTGGATAAGTTTGTTCATACCCTTTCTAGCAATGTTTTTCATATTGACTTTGACCGTTGTGGAAATGGTAGGTTATCTGTCTATGCAGATACATGGGAGCGTATTTTATGCCATCATGCAGAGGATAGTGCAAATACTCGTGTGTTTAGCGTACCTCTAACGGGTGATGCCTTTGATTTCGACCACGATGATTACCTATTAGAGAAGTATTGCCGTCTTTCTAATCCTGCGTGGGTAGCAGACCTGCAGGCGCTAGCGGATCAGATTAACGATGCTATCCCCGACTGTAGTGTGCCGGCGATTTATAGGATATTCTAGTCGCAGAGGTGTTTCTGACGGGATTCGATGAATGTTTATAGGTATTTGTGGCGGGATTCGATGAATGTTTATGACGGGGCATTTTGTAAGACGTTAGCAGTACATTGTAAGACGATTATTTTGGGAGTGGTATTCCCATAAAAAACGAGCCACGGAGAGCCGTTTTAAGGCGTGGTTTGGGTGGTGGTGGGGTAAATAGACGTTAAATTGAGGTGGCGGGGTAAAAAATGCCCCGCCACGTTGTTTTTGGGGTGTGGCGGGGGTATTTGCCAGGGGTATGGGGTCTGGCAGGGGTTAGTATAGCATAAAGGGTGGGTAGGGGTTAGGAGAATTTTCCTAACTGACGTTCAACTTCATCGCAAACCGCCCAGTTCTCATCGTTTACAAGAATATCAAGACCATATCCCTGCTTTGCGACCGCTAGCCTAACAAGAGGATTTGTATCGTGTATAAGAACATCAAGTCCATAACCTTGTTCGGCAACTGTTTGACGGACTGCAAAATCATTATCATGTACAAGAACGTCAAGACCATAACCTTGTTCGGCAATTAGTAAACGTATACACGGCTCGGGGTCGTTGATTAGAACATCGAGTCCATAACCATGCTTGACCGCTTCGGCTCGTTCAAACAAATATTTACTGTGGACGAGGTTTTCTAGTTCTTTGTCGTACATTTAAGACTTCCCTATTGTCTAAAAGGTAATAGCTAATAAATAATAATAGAAAGCAACTTTCTCATACTTTCATCCGTCAGATGGAGCATACCATTGCCATCGACATCTGTATTACAGACGCATATCTCACAAGTTTCAATATTGACAAACGTAATGGCAGATAACCTAACGAGAATTTCGCCAAGCGTTGTTTCAGTTAATTTGACAAAACGGTTCTTTACTTCGCCAGCGGTATAATTCCATTGATTACCAAGAGCGTTAGCGATTGTTTCTGAATCCATGTGTATTCCTTTCTAGGTGTGGTTATGGGAGGAGTTTGGAGAAATGATTGCAATAGAAGTCAACGGGAATACCGCAAATATTAGCAACATCATACTCCATGCGCGCGCCCTTAGAATTTTCCCAATCTGAAAGCATTAGAACGTAGTCAAAATGAGGAACGACAATAGTATCTTGTGTGCGTGTGTCAATAAATGTATTAGATGAAGTAAGTGTGGAAAGGCATTTAAGCATGGCGGTCTTATGGGTTTCCGTTTCTTTGATTGCCCTAGCTGGATTAAACACGTATTTTGCTCCCGCTTTGTACAACATACTCTCAACAGTATTGAATCGTTCTTGATAATTGTCAACGCCAGTTATCTTGCCAGAGATATAAATTGTCTTGCCAGTAAAAGTGCCATGCTGCATTAGTGTTCCTTTCTTTTCTTGCTTAACGTATAAACAATTATAAGACTTAAAAGAAAAAGATTGTGTAATTCACAATAATTACACAATCTATTACAACTAATCTCGAATGATGAATCCACTCGAAAAACTTAATAGCCTTTCAAGTGATTTCTGTGTTTCGCCAGGAATAAACTCATCAAACGCATCAACACCCTTTTCAAGAGTGCCGGCAAAATACTTGTGAATAACTTTGATGTTGTTCTCCGTGGCATCGATTCTCTCCATATTGAGGATGTGATTGTCCTCGTTATCACCATCATCGTTATCATACCAAAGAGTGACAATCTGCTTACTATTCTCTGGCGTAGCCATGATAACGGCTGTTTTCTTGCCGTCATTCTCGATAACCGTGCATTTGTCGTCCGCTTTATAAACCATCGCCCAAATGCCAGTAAAATCGTAAATCTCGCCTGGGCAATAACAGTCATGATCTAAGTATCGTTTTACATCTGGGTGGACGCTTCCAAAATCTACTAATTTGTTTTCCATACAAGAACTCCCTCTTTATTTTTTATAGTTGAGATAATGATAGAAGAATCAATGCAGCAATCGTTAATAAAACTAATGTAATAAATTCTACACTCTCAACTTTTTTGTACCCACAATGATTACGAAGGTATAAATAATACAGGAATGTTAAATGACCTAACACCGCAAAGATAACTGCTATGTTGACATAAGTATCAGTCATCACTATTTACCGTAAGGCTTTTCATGTGCGCCGATAAAGGCATCAATTATCTTTTTGTCGCCCGTAATGGTGAATCTATAAAACTCACTTTCCAAATCTCCGCCAAATAGAGCATTGAAAACGTAATAATCAAAACGTGCGACTCCAGAATAACCTTCTTTAGTTTTTTCAAGAGAAACAAGGTTCATATCCAATCTGAAGTCATCGCCATAGTATGACTTCAGCAATTTTTCTATCTTTTTAGGGCATTCAATAGTCATGTTTCTTCTCAATCAATAAAGCCTATGCGCCTAGAATCAACTAAGCGCATAGGCAAAAAGTAAAGGTTAGTCCTCAATAGGCGTTACATCTGCCTGCAGATATACGCCATCGCCGTTTGGATTATCAACAATTCTAAGCTGGTCGATAACGGGAAGCGGTGTAGTACCCTCAATCATACCTGCGATGTCCCAGCCTAGCTTCTCTTTAATCTCAACAAGAAGTCGCTTATACCTGCCCTCAACCATCTTCTGAATCATCTGCTTCTTACGTTCAAGCATTGCATCCGAAAGGTTAGCATCAAGCATTTCTGCAATAGAATCATCAATATTGCGTTTGTTCTCATTCTTCCTACTCTTTGGAAGATAATTGAGGTAAACACGCTTCTTGTCATCGCCGACATAATAGCTAATTCCAGAAACACGAACGTGCTTAATCTTGCCGTCTACCTCAACATCAACGAAGAAGTCAATCTGACCAGTTGAGCCATACTGATTCTTTGCTTCCCAATCAATCCATTGATTGCGCTGTACCGCACTACAGACAACAGGCATTTTAAGGTTGTTAATAGCCTTCTCTGTATTACGATCAATCTTATCCTTACGGAGTCGCAGAGTAGGCTCATAAGTATAAAGATTTGCGTTACCAGTTTCCTCGTCAAAGATTGCGTACATCTCATAAGACTTGTCAAAAATATCTTGATCGATGCCTGCAGATGTTGGATCAAGAAGCTCATGTAGCTTAAAGCCAAAGAATTCAGCAATCTCCTCAGCACGAGCCATCTTGTCATCATCGTCTACAAACTTCTTTGAAGGCTCATCAAATTTCTTGCAAGAAATGGTAATCTGACCCTGCTCCTCTTCAATGCCTTCCTCTGCGTTAGAAATGTTAAAGCAATAAGTTGCAATTCCATTCTCTTTGTCTGTGTTAAAAAGCATTCCCTCTGTAGCTGTTACCTTACATACCTTCATTTTTTTCTCCTTTGTTCTTTCTTCTCTTAATTCAAAACCCTTACTAATAATACATTATGTTCTGCAAGCACGGTATCTGTTCCTTTCTTCTAATGTGCTTGTATTCACAATTATAGACTATATAAGCGCAGTCTAATCAACATACACAATTTTTACATATTTCCTTGCCCTTGTAACCGCCGTATATTGAGCGTGATAACTTCTCTGCATACTTAACTCATTTTTAGAAACAATATAAAGTACGCTATCCCACTCGCTACCCTGTGACTTATGTACCGTCATAGAGTAAGCATATTGATATGTGTAATAACAATATGTGCTTGCTCGATTCTCAAACAGTTTATTCAGAATGGCAATAAGAGCCTGTGTGTCTGCTGTTTTTGTTTCTTGTGGTGAATTCAAAACAATTCCACGTTTAACAACGTCATTGTTCTGGGAGATTGTTGTTACTAATTCAAGAGGTTCAACAATAAGCCACTTCTTTAGCTGTTCAATCTCCTCATCACTCATAATATCTTTTGCCAAGGGCATAAATAGATTATCAAGATAGTTAATAGCAGGTTCAACCGATTGGACTTTTAGAATTTCTCCATTTGTAAATACAGGAGGAAGCATCGGTCTATAACCTGCATTTCTAGTACAGATGATTTTATCGCCCGGCTGCGTATCGCCAAACATTCCTTTTTCAAGTCTGATTTGTGCATTGAGTTCGTCAACATTTTTGTTTGTGAAGGTTAATACAACATCAGCTTGTTTAATATCATCTTCGATTTCTTCATAGATATGATCGATGTAGTTTCTGTATTGCCTATCCAAAGAAATAATCTTTACATACTTCTCGTCCAGCTTATTTAGAGGTTTTGACTCACGAATATCCTTTGCCAAATATGCAATATCGTTTGTACTTCTAAGGATTTTATTCAGTACAAAGACATCTTTACCGTTTGCAGCCTGCTTGATTTCTCTGTTAATCATGCCTTGTACAGGCTGTAACTGTCCTGCATCACCACAAAGCAATGTTACATAAGATTTCGCAAAGATCAAGAACGCTATTGCTCTCTTTCAACAGTTCAATAGCCTTTTTATAGAGGTTGCTGCTTTCTCTGCTAACCATACTATACTCATCGATAACGATAAGGTCGTATCGTTCAAGCGTAGCAGTCACTTCACCTGGCATTTTGTCAATCTGCTCGACTGACGTTGTGACTGTTTTATTTACTTTTCCATTCTTCTTTAGCTGGTAGTTAATATCGTCTGTATCAACAACAATATCTCTAATAGATGTTTCGTTTAAGTCAATCGATGATAGTAGCTGCTCACTAATTGTTTCAAATCCTCTACCCTTTGGATTTTCTTCTGTACAAATAATTCCTCGAACAGTTTTCTCACCAAACTCGACTTTGAGCATTTTTAGCATTCTAAACATTGTTCTTAAACCAGCAATGTTCAGAGTGAGTGGATCTGACATCCAAGAGAATTGAAGCTGTGTAGTTGGTGTTTGTGTCAATGAAGATAATGTTTTGTAGTCAATATAGTCCTTGTATTCCTCATCAACAAAATCTTCAATCTTGTTCTTTAAGACGGATAATGCACTAGCCGTTGGAGCGCAGATTAAGACTTTAGGATTCTCTCTGTTTTCGATAATAGCTTTAACACAAGCGGACGCTGTAACAGTCTTTCCTGTACCTGCATATCCAATTAGCGTGATAATATCGCCTGGGTTCGCTTCTACAACTGCGTCTAATACCTTTTCTTGTTCTTCTGATAGTTTCATTGTAATGCCTTTTGTGTCGATTTCTTATTTGTCACAATTATAAATTAGTTATAAGTCTAACGTCTGGGAAATGATGTTCTCCATGATTTCTTCATTTACATCAATCTTGTTTGACAACGTTTCAAATCTATACCTGTCAATATCAGTATCAGATACTAGGCAATAATGTGTAACTTTATGCTTCATTCCTCGTCTAGTATTTCTTCCTCCCGCTTGAATAAATGCGAGGTAACTCCATTGATTCTCGTAAAAAATAGATGTGTTTGATAGCTTAAACTCGATGCTTTCTCCTGCAGCAACGTATTGTGCAAGTACAGGCTTATCCTGTAGCTTTTCTTCAGTCGTTAGATGATTACTTCCAGATTGAAACATCACATCAACGCCACGACTAGCAAACTCTTTAGCTAAAGCATCTCTAACGCTATTGTATGTATAGAATAGCAACGGTTGATGTACACCTTCTGCGGTTGCGAGATCAACTGCTTTTTTAATACGCTGCTCGTCCGTGTAAATAGTTTCTACCACCGCATTATCAAAGTCCGCACGTAAGTCAAACGAACGACTCTCAAAGGCTTCTTTAAGGCTTTGGAGATTGCTCTGTAGGGTTTCAGATGGCTCTAATTGTAGAAGTATCTTCACAACCTCTGGCATATCTGCGGTAGACATATCAATGTTTGGCTTATAAATAACGTGTGCCATTTGCTTCTGTACCTGCGGATATGTTTTCCACAAGTCGGTATCGACCACACGCTGCCCCTTTTCGTTACGTTTGTAGACATCAATTTTTCCAAAATAGTCTTTGAACATCCCGATGTTATTTTCATTGATAAAGTTTGTTTTAGAGGTGTATTTCTCATCAAGAATCAAATAACTAGCTGTATCTAGTACCTCGTCATTTGTCATGGGCGTTGCTGTAAGTCCTAGCTTTCTAATTCCCTTTAGCTTTTGCAGGGTTTTAGCACGTTTTGAGGTAGGAGTTTTATATTTGTGGCACTCGTCCATGACTATGATTCCACGCTCTTTTTTGAGCAAACGCCACAATCTATTTTTCTCTCTAGTATTTGATAAAACATTTGCAAAGCGATCAATGGATTCAATTCCATATGGAATTAGCTGATTATCTGCGTGATTGATGTTGTACCATGCAATAGTTTCTTGCCATCCACCGCCTGCAACCGATGCAGCCGTAGACGTAACAATGAATACTAGCTGTTTTCCAAGCTGTTTTTGATACTCTCCAAGTGTCGCTACCGCTAAAGCGGTTTTGCCTTTACCAACACCCGCAACAAGCATCTGAAAAACATCGCTTTCTGCTCTTCTATTTAATTCATTGGCAATATCTAGTTGGTTCTCACTATCCCAAATAATATCGTCCTGTGTATGCTGATAAACATAGTCTAACATGGGATATTCATGTACAACAGAGGTTGATACTTTCTTCTCTTTAATCTCGTTAATTGGATCGCCTTCGGTCTTTTTCTTTTTACGCTTTTTTGCTGCGTTCATAGCCTTTATTTGACCGTATGTAAGCTGCTTATTGATTGCACCACTTTTAATCATTTTGTGTAGTTTCCTTATCAATCACAATCTCAATAGTTCTATTAAAATTAGTGCCAGCTAATATGTACTCATCGCCATCGTCATTTGTAATAATGACCTGTTCAATGTTGTTATTTTCAAAATCACTAAAGTTAAAATCATCATACCCAACGATTCCACGACCGCCGGACTCGATAATATCTATCAAACGGCGGTACTGGTTCGGCGTTGGCTTTTCGCCATTAGGCTTGACCTCGATACCTACAAATCTTCCTGTGGTATCCATGGTTACAAGGTCTGGTTGCCCGTCAAGTCCTGTTGTAGCACCACCAAAAATGTTGATAACGTATAGTCCGTGACTTTCAAGAATATCTCTGATTCCAGAAACGACTCTGCCTTCTCGTGACATAATAAATAAACCTCCTCAACATTGATTATACATAATTGAGGAGGTTCTAAATACACTTTCACAATGACTACATATATTTATACAAATCTTGACATTCTTGAACGTCCAGCCTTGTCAATATGCACGTCCGACCATGGTGTACCAATCGGGTATCTATCAACGTCCTTATTGTCAATTAGAAAGCCGTCTGCGCTAAACTTATCGCCATAGCCGTCATTCCACCAATATTCTGTTTGGAAAGTTCCCTCTGGTCTTGTGCGCCTTTCGTGCTTTGTAATATCAAAATTCTTAATATCTTCTCTTGCTTCTAACTTTTCTAATTCCTCATCTGTGAGTTTGTGCCATGTACAAAACTCTTTTTGTACTACATAGCTTTTATAGTCAATAATATGCTCTCGACTATCCTTAAATCTCTCGTTGAAGGCATTGAAGATTCTAGTAAGTTCTGGCTCTAACTCGCCTTTCTTTTTGTCTACCTGCGTATCAATAAACAAGGTCTGAATACGCTTGCCGTTTGAGCAGCCTGTATATTGAATAATTCCATCGCCATATCCCTGTAGGGCGGTTGGTGACATTCCTTGGTATTCTGATCCAAACATGATGGAAGCAGCCGAATTACTTTTTTGCAGAAAACATACACGGGTTGGAAGGTTATCTCTAACTGTAGTGGAAATAACATCTGCCGTTGCTTTCTGTGTAGCAATAATCATATGAATGCCTGCAGCACGAGCCTTTTGTGCAATACGGATAATTTCATCCTCTACCTCTGGCACTTGCATCTTCATATCGTTGTACTCGTCAATAATGACAATAAGATATTTCATTTTTTCAAAGTGCATCTCTTTTGCTTTTTCTTGATGCGACTCCCACCACTCGTTGTATTCAGTAATGTTATGTGCCTTTACCTTTGCTTGCTTTTTAAGTCGTTCGTCCATTTCACACGTAAGGAATTTAAGCATTCCATAAGCGTCTGACATTGTGTCAACAACGGGAATAGGGCAAAAAACCATTCCAGCATAAGGCTGTGCTTCTACAAATTTAGGATCAATCCAGGTGATTGAAATATCGCTAGGATCGTTATGCACGCAAATAGATGTAAGCCAGGCATTTACCGCAGCGGATTTACCCGATCCAGTAGTACCTGTAACTAACATATGCACGTATTTTGCCAACTCACCTACCATGGGTATGCCGTCAGTATCCATTCCCACGACAAAGCTAGTAGGCTTTAGATTTTTATATTGAATACCCTCTTTATGCGGTAACATACGACCTCTTTCTGATTGTGTCTAAAGCATTAGTATACAAATCTTCTAACGTATACGCTTTTGTGTCGTTAGATTGTGTTACACACCAACGCTTTACTAGCGTCATGGTCTGGTCTATATAAAATTTCAAATCAAGATTTGAAATATCAAAAGATTTCATTTCCTTATCCGTGTTTACTGTTTGGATAAAAGCATCCTCCATGTTGGGATAGCCTACCTCTTTATTTGTTCCAAGAGTGTCCCATTTGAGATTAGTTGTAATACAAACCTCTTCTGCGTCTGCAAAGACATCAACGCTTGTAACATCACGAATACCGCAGATATACTCTCCTGGCTTTTTCGTTTCAGAATCATATTTTGCGATTGAATAGTCTTTGTAGACTGTTCCGATCGATTGCGCTATCTTTGTTAGCTTTTCTTTATCTGATTCCTTAAAAGTGTCCGCATCTGTACGTAAAAGGCTAATACGTTTTCCGTCTTTTACAAAGCAAACACGGTTGACTTTTTGCACTTGATTGCCGTCAAACAACACTTTTTCTTTTGACCGATTTTTTACAATCGTATACCACGGTGTTAGGTCTTTTGATTGTTCTAACTGTTTATATTGTTTACTAATTTCAGTTAAAACATAGTCTTGCGCTAAACCGTAATCAGTCAATGCGTTTTTCAATAAAACGCAGTTGAGAGCCGTATCTGTAACGATTTGAGGATAGACAAAATTTGTTCCAACATACTTTTCTTTTGAGCATCCGATTCTAGGTGCATTGAGTTCGCCTGCAACAACAATGTAGTCTGAATAAATTTCAATTCTATTTGATGTGTCACGACTGATAAAACAGTCAACCGTATCGAGATCAATAGGCATATCATATTCTGCGACATACGCATCTATAATTTGTTGTGCGGTTTCTTGACTGATTCCATCAAAGTACCCACCATCTGTATTTGTAGAGTAAATAGTTGCTCCTGCTTTAGCGAAACGCTGTAGCAAGCACCACATCAACAAGTTGCCGATTAGACGCATTGAAGTAATTGCATTATCAAGTGGTAGTTTAGAATACTCATAATGCCTGTTGGAAGCACCTGTAACAATATTGATAAAGTCCTTGTCATACTTTGCTTCTTTTGCAATTTTTTCATCATCTTCTGTGTATGAAGAAGGTGACTTATCTTTTAGCTGTTCTACCTTTGAAAGCCTGTTGTCTACTAACTCGTTGTAATAGTTTTTATCGCCAATGTTGTAGATGCCTAGCTTTTTGGCAAGGGTTGGATAAAAGCTATGCCAGTCAACGTGAAAAACGTTAGAAGCAACTACAACATCGTCTGAATATGACCTTCCACAAGAGGTAATAAGGTTTTCAATTTCGCTGTCTGTAAGCCATTCTAAGGCGTTGATGACTCCGCCATGATTACCGCCTAGAGAAGGTCTACAATACGCCCTTGTCGGCTTTCTCTGTCCGTCAAAATAAGGTATAAACATCTGCCCCTGTCTAGTGACGGGGTTATCTTTTTGTATGTTAGTAAAATCTTCTTTAGAAGCCATGTTTTTACCACGCCAGTAATCAAACCAGTCATACATGAGCGGGTGTAAATAGCTTTCATGTTCAGACATATAGTCTAGCAAATCGACTTTTTTGCCGTTAACGGCAAAATTGTATGAAATGCCCTCATAGTCTTTAACTTTGATCGTAAAGCCACCGTTAACAACTACTTCTGCTAGTCTAAACAACTCAACATCTCTAGGGAGTGGCATATATTTGCTGGCAATATCCATTTTTGAATATCGAGCAGACGTATAAGGTCTTACATCTCTAATGTAATCACGGAGCGACAATTCTGATTTGCTTTTGTTGCTCAACATCAAATAGTTTGTGCCAATAACATCGTTTAGATTGTAATAAACAAGATTGTACATACCATTGACTCCGCCAGTGACCTCGCCACTTTCTGCAACATCGTCATCAATGATTACGTCCATTCCTGCTTTAGCCATTTCAAACTTTAGAGAGTTTGGAATTCCCTTGTTGATTAGCTTTGAAGCGTCAATGTGTTTATCTGTATAAATTGCTTGATTGAATAGAGCCTTAGCTTTATCAGCGTTAAAAGTCAAATCTATATCAATATGATTTAGATATGACTCTACTGATTCAAACAATTTATAAATGCTTGTATGTGCGTTTACTATTGCATTTGATAGAGTTCTCAAATCTGAAGCTGTAATAGTTTTGTTTGCTTTCAATACATGAAGAATCATAGCCAAAAACGGCAGATCGTAATTAAAAGAGTTGTAGCCATAATACTCGCATGGTGCGCCGTCAACGATTGATTGCGCATATAGGATTCTTCTAATATCAAACGATAGCTTTTTAAGATTGTCCTTGGTATACAGAAGGACTTTTACATCTACATTTTGATTGCAATATTGCGGATGATCCTTAATGTAGTCTGCTAAAGGTTTAGAGAAAGTTTCCTCTGTAACATCGTTGGAATAACAGTCATCAACAAACACCATACAAATACAGTTTTCATTTGAATAAATAGTATTAGTCCAGATGCCATTTAGACTCTCAATATCATAGGCAACTAGACGATTATTATTTTTTTGTAAGAAAAAAATCCATTTGTATACTGTTCCTTATGCTCTATAAGTCAAACTATTCAGATTGTAGCATAAATAAGCTATTGTTCATCTTCCAACAATTTCTTCATATCTCTTTTTGCTTTTCTGCGGTTGTATTTAGTATCGCCAATAACGCCATGCCCTATCTGATATGGGTTGTACTTTTGGCATCTTTTTGAGAGTGTTCTCAATACTTGAAAGATGATAAACAGAAAGGCTCTTCTTTTTCATAATTACCTCACAAATCTCTAATAAAGTGCGGACTAGCAAAAAAATGTTAGTCCGCACTAAAACGATTTAATGCTAATCGTTAGTCCTTTGGCATCTTGACCTTCAGATTGACGCTAACATCATAACCCTCTTTAAGAAGTGCGGTAATGGTGCGGGAAACGGTTTCTGGGGTGGTGTCCTCATACTTGAAGGAGTGAGAAATCTTCTCAATCATGCCCTTTGCGTCTGGATCTTTCTCGTCTGTTGGAGTAGACCAATTCAACTCTACCATGTTTTGTGTCCTTTCTAAATATTACACAAATAACTAACCTACATTGATAGTATACACGTATTTGCGACTTGTGTCATTTGCATACTTGATAAAAAGTGCATTGTTCTGAATAGCAGCCGTAAGGAAGTCATAGAGAGTCTTGCCAGAAATATATGTAGAGGTTGCAAACACCTTTGGTACTTCAATGTTTGAGCAGTCAATCTCAACAAATAGCGACTCTTTCATGCTATCAGCTTTCTGTACAAGAAAAATATTCTTTGTAGCAGATACGTTGTTTGTGCAATTCACAAAGACAACCTTGTTATCTGAAATTGCACTATTGATAAAAGGCGTATCGTTCATGTAGTCCTTCGTGAACGATAGATCCTTTTTCTCTGTCTTTGCAGGGGAAGTATTCTTTGCAGAATCAGCCTTACTCTGAATAAACATTGCCATGATAAAACCTCCTTACTTACAATCAATGTGTGCGGTTGATTTCTTGTTTTTATCAGAGAAATCAGCGGACGCAACTACAAAATAGTCGTTCTTACCTCGAATATTGCCCGAGGATGATACGGTTAGATTTTTAAGAAACGCGCCATCAAAATCGAAATTGTTAGGCGTAATGGTGAAAGGCTCTCTTACCATAAGCCTAAGAATGCGATTATAGTCCTCGCCTTCTGCGGTACAGACCAGCTTAATCAAGCAGCCATAGGACTTCTGTGTTGCATCCCTAACAACAAGATTGTTGTTATTCATGTACTGTCTAACCCGCTCATTCATAGTGTATAGAAGCATATTCCCTCATTTCATTTTTGCTTATCAATAGCGATAGTTTAGCATACTAGGCAAAATCAATCTACCTAGTATGCTTTGCGCCTTTATTTAAGCAACTTCAAAATCAATCTTGTTATCCTTCAAGAGGTTGATTACCTTGTTTCTGTCCTCGTCCTTAATCTTAATGGTGAGGTAGGTATACTCGGTCGTATTCTCAATCTTCTCCCTACGTGCCTGCTCTGCGATAATTTCTGCCTGCTTTGCAGCTTCATCATCCGACTTTTTGTTCATGACCGCAGTTGTTGTATTCCAACCTGCATTAGCAAGGTAGTTGATGATTGTTTCAAGATTTGCCCCATCAAACATATTAAGAGTTACAACATTGTTGACCTCTTCAATACGGTCGATTAGCAGCTTATCAGCCTTATTTAGGTTAAAAGAACGATTAAGCCACTCTGCGGAGAAAGAGTCGCTACATCAATTTCAGCAAGACCCTTATAACGCTCGTCAAAATCAATAACGTCATGTGCGGTTCTTGAAAGATGCTCCTGCTTCTCTGCCCTAGCCTTACGGTCGCTCTCATTGAGATTCACGTCAATTACATTCTGAATATCGTTGATAGCGTTCTCCATCTGTGTACGCTGCTCCTGCGCAGGCGCAAACATAGAACGCTGTGAGTCCAGTACGGCAGACTTAATAGCCTTGGAGAGTTTTGTAAAGCTAGAACGAACCTCCTTAAACTCCTTACGATGATCAACGCCATCAAAGTAATCAAAATCCTCAATGTTTTTCTTCATGGTATTCAGAGAATCCATAGCAGAATCAAAATTCATAAAGCTAAATGTGCTTGTTTTCTCGTCAAATACAAGGACGCTTGAATCCAAAGACAAAAGACTTGAAGTGTTGTCAATAGAATCAATGATGTTTGTTTCGTTCATGCTAGTACCTTTCTTTTTGTGTAATACATTACAGTTACACAATATATCACAAAAATTGTGTAATAACAGAAAAACTTTTATCTACATAGAATCGACACAAGAATAGGTTGGTATAAAAAAGACTAACCCTCAAGTAAAGGTTGAGGGTTAGTCTAAAGTCGCTGTTAAAGTATACTAAAAATCTTTTGGAATAGGCTCGAAGTCAATATCCGTGTTTGCTTCGAGATAGTCCGTCATAAGTTTTGGAAGTTTTGCCCTTGCTTTAAGCAGGTTTGTTTCAGCAATCTTATGTGCGTGTCCGATTGCTAGTTCAAGCGCATTGTTATGACGATAGTTCTTTTTGAGAATATACTCAACAAGATGCTGGAAGTCGTCAGATACGCTTACGTAAGCATTATTGAGAACGTCTGTAATGGTGGCAAGAGTTAGGCAAGGTGGCTCGATCTCGTCACGCTCATCGGCTGGAATACTCTCCTGGGCAGCTTCAACCTTAGCAATGGCACTCTGAATGTATCGCTGGGAGCGATCAATCATGGTATTTGCCAATGCCGTCTGTGAAGCGAAGTCAGTATCCAACTCTGAAAGATTCAGCTTTCCAAACAACTCACTAGGATTCATATCACCACGTACAAGCGACTGAATGCTATCCGATTTACTCATAGCAGACTTATCAATGTAAGAAAGTGCGTCCTCCTCAATAAGTGCCTGCATACGGCTCTGTGTAACGTAAATAGCTTCCTTTACTTCGGCTGCTACATTTACACCGCTTAGCTGCTCTCTAGCACGAGCAAAAAACTCATCTGCAATGTTTGCTACAAGTTTATTTCCCTTATTAAAGAGTTCAACAAACTCGGACTTCTCGGCATCTCGCTCTTTGAGGTCGTTTTCCTCGTCAAGCAAATCTTTTGCCTTTTCAGCAGCCATCTCTAGGTAGTCTGCAACGGTAATAATTCTCTTTGAGAGGTCGGCGTTTCCGTCAATAGATCCTGCAATATTTGTAAGACCCTTATAGCCACAACGATTTGCGCCGTTGTTCTTTACGTCTTTCTCAACACCCTCGCAGGCAGCGACAATCTTATGAAGGTAGCTGCGGACTCCGTTTGAAAGTGCAAAACTTTTCTTTAGTTCTAGCTGCATATCATTCTCCTTAAACACGACTATATAGACTATGCTTAGTTTATGATATGACAATAAAAAAGAGTGCTAATAAATAATATTATTAGCACTCAAAAGGATCTAATGTCTTACTTCGGCATTAAAACTGCTTCTTGACACTCCCCACAGTTAAAGTAAGGGGATTCTTGTTTCTACCACTACTGCATTGGCTGTATTGCAACGTCTTACACAGTGTCCACAAGCTAGATTATACTGTTCCCGTATGCCCTACGGTGCAGTTTTTTATGTACTATGTTGACTGCATTTGCAGTCCTTTATTCAATATGTTAATACTTGCGTTGATATCTCTATCATGCTTTGTTTGACATTTCGGACACTCCCAATTACGAATTGCGAGATTCTTTACTAGTGGATTTTTATATCCACAACAGGAGCATATCTGACTACTTGGATATATACTTGGTATCTTTACAATGTCGTTTCCATACCATGTTGCCTTGTAGAACAACATATCAAAGAACTTACTCCATGACGCAGAGCCTATGTGCTGCGCTAATTTGTGATTACGCATCATATTTTTTACACTCAAATCTTCTATACAGATTGTTTGGTTTTCACGAATCAGCATAGTAGACTGTTTCTGCAAAAAATCATTTCTCTGATTTGTAATCTTTTCATGGACTAAGCAACTTTTATACGTTGTTTATTTCGATTGTTTGAATCTTTTTCTTTACGTGACAGTTTACGCTGTTCACGAATGAGTTTACGCATTGATTTTTCAAGATATTTGGGGTTAGATACTGTATTTCCATTGCTGTCAGAGTAAAACTCTTTAATTCCTACATCAATGCCGATAGAGCCACCTTGATTAAGCACTTGCTGTGGTTCAAAGTCCACGTTTAAAACTGCAAAGTATTTACCTGTAGGTGTATGCTCAACGGTTACATTGTTGATTTTACCTACTTCCATAGATTGTCGCACTTTGACGTATCCCAATTTCGGAAGTTTGATATACTTTCCAACAATACGGATATTATCTCCTTGGTTTCTTGTTCTGTAGGATTGATGCCGATTATGTTTGCTCTTAAACCGTGGATGCCTTGCACGTTTCTGAAAGAAATTTACAAACCCTCTGTCAAGGTCACGTAAAGATTGCTGTAAAGCAATAGAATCTACCGCTTTAAGAAATACAAAATCATCTTGCTTCTTTAACTCTGTCAACATTGCAGAAGTCTGTGGATAGCCGATTTTATTACCATTCTGATAGGCTTCATTACGCATGGCAAGACCTTTGTTGTAGATTAGTCTGCAACACCCTAAAGTCTGGTTGATGATAGTTTGCTGTTCCTTATTCGGATAGATTCTAAATTTAACGCCTTTTTTCATTATTATAATGTCTTATATCCCCATAGCTAAAGCAAGGGGTTTACAAGACGTTGGATGAAATCGCTCTTACGCTTCTCATCGAGCAGCTTATACTCGTCAACCTCTGCATCGGAGTTAAAAAGCCACTCATTTGTAGAGTCAACCTGCTCACCACGATACTCATGCTCACCGATAAACATATCGCTTGCATTAGACTTCTTCAAAAACTCGGAGTAACGCTCACTCTCGTCTGCGGTCAGACCGTTCAAAATAGTTGCCATAACAAACACCTTTCAAAATAGTTTCTTATTTATGTTTCCGTACATATCCGCTATACGGTCGGTTTTCTTAACTATCATTATTCGCTACAAGGTAAACAGTATCAATACCAACAACTTTGTTACATCACAAAATGTTCATATTTGCTTTGTCCGTTTCCGCTTCTTCGATGTTGATTAGGTAGTTTCCGATACTGTTGATAATTTCAAGGACAATCATCGCTCGTACCTTGTTAGATCTAGTAACCTCGGCATTACTAAGCGCAGCATTACACTTCATCATAACGGTAGAGTCCTTCATAGGATTCTTCTTTGAGCCGATATACTTCGAGATTACCCTCAAAGAATCGATAGTTGAATCGATAGCTGCGGTTGCGATTGTAAGTGTCTTTGCCGGCAGAGTCTTTTCGTCTAGTTCCTCGTCATATGGGTTAAAGCCAAGGTTATTAAACAAATCCTCTCTATACATTTCTGTAAGTTCAATAGCTTGTGCATAGTTTCCAGAAATCATAGAAGGCAAGATAGATGGAATGACTTGTGCCTGCTCTTTGTTTGTAGAAGGCTTTACGACTGATCGTGTTGCTTTTTGGGCGGTCGTTAGACTCTCATTCTTATGTTGTTCGCTATTCAAGACCTTGTACTCGTTGGAGTTAACAATTTGCTCTCTAGGTGTATCGTCTGTTACCTCAACAAATTCAGTATGCTTTGAATCGATTGAGATAAAGGCTGGGATAGTTTCATTAGTAGTTGCATTGTCTTTACCATCTGCCCAAATCAGATAGTCAGTATCGTTGTTTGCGTCCAAATTCAGCAATCTTCCAAGCTACGCCAAAGTATTCGCAAACATCGCACTCGTCATCATAGCGTCTAAACTCTGGTAGACCCTTGCTTTTCTCGTGAAGTTTCTCATCAATATAGAAAGTTCTACTTCTTCTGTTTGCGTCAACGACTTTCTGAAATTCATCGGAGTCGTCTACATTAAACTCGTCAAAAATAGAGCGGTTATATGATCCAAGCGACTCTAATACAGATGGATAACTCCTGTTGTTATTACCTGTTAGCTTGTAGCCAAAGTTCAATAGATGTTTTGCAGCAGCAAACGTAAATCCTCGTGATGACAATAGCTTTGTATTCTCATCGCCCTGTTCCTCAAACCAAACCTTATAAGCTGCATAAAGTTCTGTAGCAGGAATGTTTTTGATTTGTCCGCTCATAATTTGCTTTGAAATAGCGACAATAAATTGCCTGGCGTAATCGTCATCACCCTGTACCGCTTGTACAAGCGCACGATCGCAGTCGTTGTAGTCCATAAAATATTGACAGGCGGTTTCATTGAGTGCATATGCTAATACGTGTTCGCAGAAAGGTTTTGCTCTAGTCATATCGTCATACATGGGGTTGGCATCACCGTTTTTAGTGTGTGAATTTTCAGCACTAAAAGCAATCAGCCTTCGTTCCATAGCTTGATTCTTCTCTGCAAATCTAGGCATTTCATTGCATAGCTGTACAAACGTTGCTGTAAAGGGTGCAGAGATTGCTGTTTGGTACTTTCGTGAGTACGTTACCTGCTCGTGTGCGCCAATAGATTTTAAGACTGCGGACTTCTTAATATATGTTCCGTTGTCATTATCAAGTCCAAGGGCATATGTTTTACCAAGTGTGCTGGTAAAAGTATCAGCTTCATTAAGCTGTTGGAAGTTAACATACGCCGTATTTTGTTCACCGATGACTTTTGCAAGCATGGAAAAGAACGTTGATTTACCATCACCGCCTGCGCCTACTGCAATAAAAATAGAAGGCTGTACGTTATAACTGGTAATAACGGACTTTACAATCTGTTTAAGTAGCTGGATTCTCTCTGGCACGCCATTTGCAAGATCGTAAATCAGCTTTTCGATTGTTAGATCCTCATAGTATGACGGGAGATTGTCTAGCATTTCTGGTACATAGTTAGTTTCAATTTTATGCGTGACAACATAAACAGGATTGTAGTTTTCAAGTTCCTGTGTAATACAGTTAAAAATACCATTACCAACTGCGATTTTGTACGCTGGCAAAGGCTCGTAAATTGTCGTTGGAGTAGGGATAGCGCACAAGGATAGATTGATAGTTTTCCTATTACTATCTGTGACAATATCAAGAAGTGCATAGATAAACTTATCAAGCAAAATAGGGTTATAGGAATAAGTGCCTTTGTCATAATCGTAAATCATTAGCTGGGTAGAGCCGTTTGTTTCGATGACAGTAAAGGCAATCTTAGACGCTAGTGTTTTTACTACATCTTCAAGTGGGAGTTTGACTGGTATTTTTCCATTTTCATCAGCCATATCCTGTAATTTTTCAAACCTAGCTTTTTTCAAAGCACGGATGCAATCATTGTTTGATTTATAGTTTGGAGGTAGGAGTAAACCTTCCTCAGTGTACTTTCTTAGTACCTGCTCATACTCTGCCTTACACCATTTTTTAGACAGGCTCTTAAAACTCTTTCCAACCTTATAAGGAAGCATAGAGCGATGTCGTAAATTTCTTTGACTTTTACTAGGAAAAGGCTTGACAGAGGTAGTGATATTAGCCATAGTAGTTGCAGGTTCCTTTCTTTCGACCGATTTTCAAGCGCATGAAGTCGGTCGTTTTTTTATCAAAATTTACGGCGATACCTGCATAAACGTATGGATTAGATGCTTCAAAGTGTTTCTTCATTTAGTATCGCCTCGCTTTCAATAAAATCAAGTTGGGATAACTACAATACCATATTATTTGCAGGCTAAATTGATTTAATTTGAGATTTGTAGAAAGTATGTTTTTGATTGTGTGCGCTAGTTATGCCATACACAATATCTTGTGTATATGACTGGTAAATATGGATAGTGTACAATAGTTAATAGTTCGATAAATTGTTATAATTCTTGTTGCATTTAAGTAGAAAGGAATTTGCTTATGTCTATTAGTATGAAGGTCAATGTAGATAGACCGTCAGATTTTTGGTATATCGTGGATAGACTTCCAAATACGCAAAATATGTCAATGGCATCAAAAAGCCTAATGGATGCGTTTTATGAGTTTGCCAATGAGTACCTTACCTCCGAATTAGAAGATGGTATTAGTGGTATTGATTTTGACTCTATAAAAACAATCGATGATTGTCGTGATGAGTTAAAGTTAATGTTAATGATACAAGATAGTGCGCTTTCTTCTTATGTGTGTGGACAGTATGACTTAGACTATGAGGACTTTGATGATGAAGAAGCATATGTAGACAAGTCGATTGATTTTATTATTAAAGATATGAAAGACGGTTCTTTGCCTTTGGATGTATATATGGAAGATGCGTCAACATTAAGGTATTGTGTATCTTCTCCATATCAGTATTATTTATGGATTCCAGAAATGGATAGAATTCTTCCGTTTTCCATTTTTGAGTGACAATGTTATTATTGTCATGTATTATTATTTAGATTAGTTTTTGTTGGTATTAAAAAAAAGAAAGGTTGTTATGACTACTATTAGTACACGAGCAAAGAGAGCAGTTACAGCGGGAGTTACTTTCGCTATTCTTGCAGGCAATCTAAGTGCTGCATTTATGCGCCCATCTAAGGCGTTCGCAGTTGAGTCTTTGCCAGATATGGGCGGTAATCTCCGTGTTGAGCATGATGACAAGTATAAGTCCGGTCATGGAATGACGATTTGGACTGCACAGGATGGTAAGACCCCACTCTTCTGCGCAGACTCCCTTAATCACGACCACGCTACTTCTGGCGAGGGCGGTAGCGTTATTCCCCTCGGGCAGCTTAAAACATCTACAGGCGAGTCTTATGACGCTTATAAGCAGCATATGATCGATTACCTCGTTTACTGGGGTACGATCGGCGTTAAGTCTGGCGCAACGTATTATGGCGTAAGCGGTGCAGACCTGCAGGCAGCAACACAGTTTGCTCTTTGGGGCGTTAGACAGGGTTCTATGCAGGATGACAATGGTACTAATATGCCGTTTTACAACACTGGTTGGACTCGTGAAGCATCCGATGCAGCTATTAAGTTCTTTAATGACGCAGCTAATTACGCTAATAACCCAGACTCTGATAAGCGTGTCCCACAGGGCGTAGCTTATGCTTTTGTTCCAGACGGAGGTAAGCAGGTTATGACTTACTTCGGTATGAAGCTAGGTTCTTTGAAGATTACAAAGATTTCTGGTAACACTCTTTATACCGCTGGCAATAATTGTTACTCTCTCGCAGGCGCAGAGTACACCGTTTATTCTGACGAGGGTTTGACTACCTCTGTTGGTACTATCACCACCGATGAGAACGGTGAGGGTACACTAGAGAATCTTCAGCAGGGCAATTATTACATCAAGGAAACTAAAGCACCAAAGGGATATGCAATCGCATCCGAGGTTGAGAAGGTATCCATTGAGGTTGAGCAGACCACAAACGCTAATGTACAGGACGGCGCACAGTACACCACAGACCCTCTCCATGTGAGAAAGGTTGATAAGGATACTGGCGAGCAGAAGGCTGCCGGAGGTGCTTCCCTTGCAGGCGCAGAGTTCAAGATTTCTTACTACAAGGGATATTACGAGAATGTAAGCGATCTCCCAGAGAAGCCAGAGCGTACATGGACTGTTAAGACCGATGAGAATGGCGACATCAATCTTGACGATGTACAGGTTGCTAAGGAGAAGTATCTTGTTGCAGGCGATGAGTTCTACACCAACGCAGAAAATAAGGTAGTCTATCCACTTGGCACTATTACCGTACAGGAAACAAAAGCACCTACAGGCTATATGCTCCCAGACGGTGAGGGCGAGGACAGTATTGCTCTCATGCAGATTAAGTCTGAGGACGTTAATCATCATCAAGAGGTAGATGCAGACCTCAATTACACCCAGAAGGAGCAGATTGTCCGTGGTAATGTTAAGTTCACTAAGGTTCTTGGTGTAAACAAGCGACCACTTGCAAACGTTCCTTTCAAGATTACGTCTAAGACCACAGGCGAAACCCATTATGCGGTCACAGACGCAAACGGTGTGATTGATACTTCTACCATGACTAAGAACGACAAGACCAATGCCAACGATAAGGCATTTAACGGCGATAGTGTAGACGAGTCTAAGCTATCTTCTGAGAATGGCATCTTCTTTACCGGTAAGGCAGCTACTAATACTGGCGATGCGACCACGCAGCCTAATGCTGCAACTCCAGCAGCAAACGCACAGGCACAGCCTGCCACCACTAATACCGATCCTGCTACACAGCCAACAGGAGCAAACGGTGCAACTAACACCGAAACCCCTAGCGCAGACGCAGAGAAAACTAGCGGTATGCTTCCTTATGATACTTATGAGGTTGAGGAGATTCGCACTTCTGTAAATGCCAACGTTGACGAGATGGCAAAGTTTGAGTTTACCGTTTCTGAAAATGGCACGACCATTGATGCCGGCGAGGTTGTCAATACAGTCACTCCAACGCATATCCCACAGACAGGACAGGATAGCATTAACCCAGAGATTCTAATTGCTGGCGGTGTTATCATTGCTGCGGGTGTTGGTGGTGTCGCACTTGCAATTCACGCAAAGCAGAAGAAGAACGACAACGAGTAAAATCGTTTAGCTTTTAATCAAAAGCCTTACTGGTAGTTTTATCAGTAAGGCTTTTTTGTGTAGCTTTTAAGTGTTATCACAATATATTAAATTATGGGGTATACTCTTTGTTGTACTATTTAATCTTTGATTGAGGTCATCATGTGGTTTGTTACAAGATTTAATATAAAGCAAGTACAGCTAATCGAGCGCAATGGAATTTGTGTAGAAAACTCTTTCATCACAAAATTGTCTAAGGCGCAGACCCTTTGGAGTATTGTCAAGATAAGAAGGACAAACTACCTCCGACTTTGATTGCTGAAATATTAAATAATGTTTCAGATGTAAATGATGTTCATAAGTCGGACAGACTTTATATTGAAAATCAGTTCTATTTCAATAATGCACTAAGTATTATTCCAAAAAACGTGGCTGATAGATACCCTATTGCATTAAGCGATGTTACAAACATTGTTTGTTCAGTTGAGCCTGCCAATAAGCCAACTATTAAAAAGAACGTGAAGATAAAGACTGTTCTGCCGTTTAGATCATCTACTTCTTTTGACGTGTCATTCTATAAAGAAAATATCTTTACCGTAAAGATTGTTTTTTATAGTCCTCACGGTTTTAAGACGGCAGTATCTTTTGACGCTAACAAAGAGATAGTAATGGAATATCTCAATCGTGGAAATGCACGAGATAAGTATGCTCCATCTTTTTCCTTTGAGAAATAAGGCGTTTAAGGGGGTATAAATACTCATTGAAAGTAAAAATACCCCCTTAAAACGGCTCTCAGAGCCTTGTTTTTTAGACCTGTTTTAAGATATTTTTAGTCTAATTGCTAACGGCACTATTTTTTTGAGTTGTACGTCTGGATTGTTCTTAATATTAGCAATAGCGGAGTCTAAGAATCTTACATTCTCTCTTTCCCACGATTTTTGCTTCTTTTGATCGCTTCCGAATTGACCAACTCTTTGTATAGCTTCTTTTCCTCTTTCGTAGCTAATACCATTACATACAACCGAAGCAGCAATGGAATTAGACAGTTTGAAATTCTTCATAGCTACTCAAATCATGATGTGACAAATAATTAGTTAGATAATTTATCACATCGTTATCAATTTTTTTGCTATGTAATTTAGTGTTAACAGAATAAGGGGCAGAGGATATGTTTTTGTGTACTTTTACATCTTGCCACAAATCACTATTAAGAAGTTTTCCTTCTTCTTTAACAAAGACTGCAGGTATCTGTTCAACATTAGAAAATACGGGCAAATTTCTATTTGTAGTCATTCTAAGATCCGTATCATCATTTACCGTCATTCCTACAGCGTCATAGAGCCACTTAATAGCTTTAGCATATTCATCTGCGTGTAAATAATCTTCTGTAAACAAAACAGCACGAAATCTAGGCTTTTTGGGATAGCTTGCAGTTGGATATAAGATTAGTTTTGTATCTAGTTCATAGGATAAATCTATAAACTTTTGTCTAATCAAAGTAGAAAGTTCTTCCTCACCTGCATCAAAATCTGCGTCTACAATTAAAAACCTTCGCTTTGACTTAGACCCTAGTGCAACAATTCTATCTACACTATTTGATTCTGATTTATCAAACCCATCAACGGTAGAGCAAACTATAGCGGGAGTTGATTCTTTAATGGTACGCTTTTCAAACTTTCCTAAAATCAATACGTTAGCAATGTTAAAGGCTTCTACTAAGGACTGATTAAAGAAGTCAAAATCTTCCATATCTATGAAGTGCGCCGTATTGTCGTAAAGATTTTTAATTATAAACATTAGTTTTTACTCCATGCGCCAGTAGTGTAGTCAATCGTATAACCCTTTTGAGAATTGAATACCTCTACCTCCATATCAATAGAGCCATCACTACTTTTCATATCAACAATAACTACACGGGGGACAATTTCATTTTGATAATAAACAGGAGTTGCAGAGTAGTATAGCGTCTGATTTGGATTGTTCTTTAAGTAGTCACGGGCAATAGTTTCAGTATAAGCCATACCGCCCTTGCCGTCATTTGCGCCAACATTCTGCATACGTGTACCAGTTACAAGGTTTCACGTTTAGGCGCACCGCCAAGGCTATCTGCGACTAGGTGAGAACGATTGTAGAAATATCCTGTATAGGTTTTCCCGTTATAAAGTTCAACAGTTACTTTGCCATTGTTTGACTTTCCTGTAGTTGGATTTTTCCAGCCTGTAATTTCGTCTGCGTCTGCGCCAAACTTTTCACGCCATCCAGCACTATCTGCGACCATCTGATAAGTAATTCGTCCGGCTGCCCATGTAGTGCGACCAAGGTTATCTAGTCCACCGTAATTGATTGTGCCGGCATCTGTGTCATGATCTACAGAAGCACGACCAATCTCCATTGCGTAGTTAGGGGCAGTAGACTCATTCCAATCGTCAAAGCCATCATTTTCTAAAGTATGGATAGCATTGTTATTTTCATTAGTCTTTACGGGATTGTTGTTTCCAAAGAAGTCGTTAACGCCACTTGTGATACCGCCAAAGAAGTCTAATCCAGTAAAACTCTCAAAGCCTTTTGTGGCATTATCTATAACTCCACTAATAGGAGAGCCAAGACCTAGTGAGAGAAAATTAGGAAGTCCGTGCGCAGATACGGTTTGAATGATCTGTGTAGGATTTGAAAGGCTTACATTGTTTGCCAAGCCACCTAAAATATAGTTTGCTGGAATAAGCGCAGATAAATAAGCAATAATAGCTGCCGAAACAACTCTTTGAGCGTGTGTCTTGATATTGCGCCTAGCAAAATTCTTAATACTCTTAAAAGGATGGAGGAATTTTCTAAACAGTCGCTTAATCGCTTGTGGTAGTCTAAACAGGTTCATATTGCTTCCTTTAGGACGTTTTTATTGACGTAATCATTATATAGAATTGTGTTGTACATTTTGTGTAAATCACAATCTCTACACAAAAAAATACCCGCTAAGTTTGCTAACAGAAGATTGTTAAGCCTAGCGGGTTGCATTTAATATTGTAACATAAAATATCCCTCTTGTTTTTGATTGAGAGGGATATAAAAAACATCATTGATATAGACTCCAAGGCGTTAGCCTTCATCATCCTCGCTTTTGAAAAAGGTTAGATCTTCTTTATCAATTAGTTCAATGGCGATAGCAATAGCATCAACAAACACGTAAAAGCGGACTACAGTATCCATCGCTTTGTATTGTCCGTTTTCAATATCGTTAGCCAGATTGTCAATACCAAGAAAATCGTAAGCGTTTTCAACTAGCTGCTTATTCTGATCTACATATTCTTTAGCCTGCGCTTCATTGATATAGATATAGCCACGGTCATTGCAATTCAGAACGGTTTTCCACAAGTCACTCATGTTGTCTATTAGCCACTCTGCAAGACCAACAGGAGTCGTTGTTTTAGGTTCAACGTTCTCTAAAACAAAATCTTTAATAGATTCCCCTACTGCTTCAAAGTAATCATACGCCATGGTTACTCCTCGTCATTCTCATCTTCTCTATCAACGCCATAGAAATCGCTCTGCTCACGATCAATTTTATCAAGAGCATCGTTAATACAACTATTGAGAACGTAGCAACGAATGGTGACATCCATGCTCTCCCAGTTTTCCTCAATGAAATCTTCACCTAATCTATCTTTGCAATCAAACTCTTCATAGGCTTCTCTAAGAAGGTCAGGGTTCTCCATTACATACTCTCTTGATTTGGCAGAATTAAACGTATAACTACCGCTGCAATTACCTGTTACGCTATCATCTGCCCAAAGAGTATCGTTAAGATATGACTCAAGTTCGTCACGATCCCAATACTCGCCAGGACGGATCTCATCATTGATGTAGCTTAAAACATCGTCTGTTACGTTTGCACGATAATCGTATGCCATAATATTACCTCTCACTTTCTGCAAGTTTTTCAAGTTCACTTGCCACTTCTGCTACAACCTCGTCTTGATACCAGAGAATGCACTCTCCCCAGCCATCAGAATCAATCTCACCTGGTTTACTGAAATAGCTCATCGCTAGATTCCATGCGTTTTTATCGTCCTTCAAGAGATTGTCTGTTACATCCCAAATTAGCTTTTGGATTGTTTCATCCTCGCAAATATCATCTACTGCAGGATTTACAGACGGGACGAAGCCATTTGATACTTCCTTCTTATATTGCGTCATGAAATCGTTTACAGCCGTTTCAATTAGTTCAACTGTAGAATAGTTCTCGCTCATACGTCCTCGCATTACAACGTTGTTTATATTACTTACTTATGATAGCTAACCTTATAACTTTAATTATAAATGCAACTATAAGCATTGCTAATGTTTGTGTAGAAAATATGTAGTTTCGTTTTTATCCTTTCTTCTATGATAAAACTAACACAAGTAATTTGTGTACAAAGAAAGGAATTACACGTATGTTTACAAACAAGCGCAAACTGATTTGCATTATGGGAAGCAAGCTAACCGATAAGGAGAGAATGCTTCGTCTTTTTAAGAATGTTGGTATGCTTAATACACCAACTGAAACAACTCCTAATGTTTTTACATCTCCAAACTTCCGTATTCATGATGTCGTGGTGGTAGATGACTTAAAGACTCTATCTAAACTTGTTAACTCTAATGTTCAGCATGATCGAGAAATTGTTGTGCTTGAAGTAGTTAATAGTGAGGATAATCTCTACAAGAATTATCAAGCAAAAATGCACTTACATGGATTTTCCGTTGGCGTAAACATTACAGATACGTTTGACGCTTTGAGAGCAAAAGAGCATAAGATTGACTACCAGCTACACCGATTTATCAAGAATAACTCTATCTTTATTAGTCATATTGTTTTTGATGAGTCTATCCTTGGTGATGGAGCAAATTGTAAGCAATTTATGCAGATCATTAAGTCTGTAAATGATTCTAAGGTTAAGGCTGCTAATAGCAACAAGCGATTTGTTAGGTGGTAGTTATGCTGACTAAAAAAGAGCGTGAAAAGATTGTTGAGAGGTGCAAACGCTATTTTTATAGCGGTGAAACCGACATATGTAGATACTTAGTTGGACATTCGTTGCTAGATGATGCAACAGATGAAGAACGATGCAAAGCCGTTATAAATTGTATTCGTGATTTTTGTGATACGTCAAATATGGTTGAGTTGCCATATGATAAAAATGGAGAGGTTATTTATATTGATGATGATATGGTTGATGAATTTGGTTGCCAAATTGTTGTAACAAGTATTGAATTCTTTGATGATTGCACATCGCCTATTATCACTTGCCGTAATACAGAAGGCAATATCTTTAGGTATTATTCTGGTTCTCTAGTCCATAATCATAAGAGCAAACACGAGCGACTTGCAGAAAGACTTGATATGATTGCTGCTGCGGACTTAAACAGTAAGGACGTTGCAAAGCAACTTTAGACATCGCAGGTGAGTTGCGTAATTTAGATTGCGGTGATAACGATGACTAACCGTCAAGAAGTAGCGGAGCGGTTGCGGGTGTACGCCACAGATTTCGACTTTGGCGACTCTAATCCCCTTTGGTACGTGGAGAAGGCAGTATTCAACGATATAAGGATACGGGAGTCGAGTAGAGTTTGCTCGTCTAGCCGACCTAATCGATCCTACCTGCACGATGAACTGTGGGTATGACAATACTAATGACTCTACAGCGATGTATTTAGAACTCATTGCCTGCAGTCCAGAAGATACGGTAGCTTGTTATTGCCATTCTTGTGGCGATGTGTTCAGATATGACCGTGGAATTATTCCAAACTATTGCCCTAATTGTGGTGCAAGGGTTCTTCAAGATACGAAAGAAGGTTTCCATGAGTAGGTATGTTACATATAAACTTTGGAGCGACTGTACAGCACCAAATAACCTAGAATTCAATGGTAGATTGATTGGTGTAAAGACAACACTAACAACGCCGACAACACAAATGAGTTATGAATATGGCAACGGTGACAATAGAACAGAAGAATATATGGAACTTATTGCACGCTCCCCAGAAGATACGGTAGCTTGTCATTGCCATACTTGTAATATGGTATTCAGATTTGAACGCGGTATTGTACCCGACTATTGCCCGTTTTGTGGCACAAGGGTGGTGAGAGATCATGACGATGCTTAGACGCTGGAACTATGACGAACAGGCTTACGAGCCTTATGAAGTTCCAGACGACTGGAATGTTAAAAGCTATTCAGAGGATATGGACGAGATTGTTAATTGTCCGCATTGTGGACGAAAAGTAACATTTGGTAGTTGCTACACAAGCAAGGAGATACATACGGCGGGTGGATTTGGTTATGCGGTATGTGGTGAATGTTATGCGACTGAACGAATAAAGGAAGAAAAGTGGCGTAAAAAGCAGAGGTAATTAAAAAGGGAGTCTATAAAGACTCCCTTTTGTCATAATCATCAAGAGGACAATAGTTGATAACTTCAACTCCATATTTTTTCTCTATTTCAGATGGCTTTGTTGGTTCGTCTACATAGATGCTAATTAGACAATGCAAGGCAGCACGGTCATATGGTTCAAATACAACGTGAACAGGTGTAAACGGAGATATGTCAAAGTCATAGTCGTTATGATCTAGAATTCCCATCTCTTCAAATTTGTCGAATTCAGCGCAATCAGTAAGTACGCCATCATATTCATCTTTCCATTCAATAACGTCTAGTACCGCATCGCATTCAAAAACTCCGTGTGCCATAGTTTCCCTTTCCCAAGGTTTTGATAATTGCTTTTTCAGCTTCAGATAATTCTAATACATATTCTTCTGTGTTGATAGTTGGCAATTTCAGCTTTTTATCAATATCCTCTGCAATGTTATCAGCAACAAGCAGCTTTCTTCCGAAGGATTCTAGTCCTGCTCTTTTCTCTGCTTCGATTTCTCTAATGGAGCAGCACGCATTTTTAGGAATTGCAATAGATTGTCCTCTTCTAACAAGACTTCCTAATGTAACTAGACTTACTACATTTTTAGGGTACTTTTTCTCAATACGCTTGCTTGATTTTACTTCTTGTGATTTCGCTTGTTTCAGCAATAAAGATAAATCTGGAGCAGTCACTATTGCATTTTTATCGTCTAAATTTGTGACAAAAGATGTATTGACTAATGCTCCATTTGTATAGGTAATTTTTCTTTCTGTAATCACAAGACAATCTTCATGCTTTTTATAAAGAGATGTGAATGTGGGGCAGAAAAGGAAATATTTGATACCTTGCTTCATGTACCACTTACGAATGCTTGCAAGAATTGAGAATGGCGGATTATCAATAACAACACAATTTGTAGGGTAGTCAAATTCTTTGTAATTACCGCCTGGATAAAATGGTCTAACTATCTTTGTATCGTCTTGAAGATTGTATTTATCAATTACCCAATCCAAAACAACGTCATATACATCGTATGGGGTGTAACAGTCATCTGTGGTTAACTTATGACCCCCCCCTGGTTTGTTAAATTTTTTAATGAAATCATCGTAATTTTCAAACTTTTTTCTATTCATATAAAACTCGTTTCCCAATCGCTCGATGTCCGTAATTTCTATGATAAGTGAAATTCATTCCTAATTGTGTACGTTTTATGTATTTATCTAAATGCCTATTAGACAATATTATAATGCTTGTAAAGTCTATTATCCTCAATAGAAAGGAATCTAATCATGGCAAAAGAGGATATTTTCTTTAAGAATGTTGCAAAGTTTGCGCTTCCATTTGTAACACTATTCACTATTGTCTGCCCGCTCTATCTAGCAAGTGAGCCTTTAATTGAAGCTGCTATTGTGACTTCGATTATTTGTATGGCGTTTGTTGGATATATTATTTTTGTGATGTCTTATAGGGATATTGTATTCTCTTAAAAGTAGACAAATATCGAGCAGAAGGCTACCGTATTAAGCATGAATGATACGGTAGCCTTTAACATAACGATAGTCCTTGTTTATACAGTCATGTCTATGATCTTTCTGTATGCACTATTTTGTGCAATTAGACTTCCATATCTACCATATAAAACGTACAGAAAAAGAAAGAGGAGAAAAAGGAGAAGTCGTTAGCCTTTCCAGATAAACTTTGTCTTAAAAGTCCACTCTCCCTCTGATACTAATTGCTTTGTATCTGCGTCAAAGATTTTGTATTCCCATACAAGTACATTTTGAGCAGCATTTGTGATAGACGTGTACCAAAAAATAGGATGATTCTCATTATAGTTTTTTGCTTTTTGCTCAAACTCATTAAAGTCATTCTTGTTTTGTTGACCGTTCCATTCAACAACTAAAATGTTGTCTTTTTCCGATCCATGGAAGCCAAAGGGAATGACGTGAGTGCGGTCTGATGGCTCATTATTGTCTACTGGAATAATAAGTGATTTCAATTTTCTGCGTTCTTTATCGCTTCTTTCATGGAAGCGTTTGCACGCTCCTTTATCAAAATGCGCCCAGACTTGATGGTATTTCTCATTATGAAAATAATAAATTTCATCTGCCTTTGGTTGACTTTCATTCTTAATCTTCCACGGACTTGATAGCGGTTTGCCAACACGCCTTAATACAACTGGCGAAGATTCTTTAGTGTCGATTGACTTTGCTGCGTGAAGAGAAATGATGTCCTCTTCAACTCTTTGCTGCTTTGGTACATAGTTGTAATACGGTTGTAGAGATTTTCGTATGGTGATATAAATGTTGAGAGCCTTAATGTCTTTCAACTTTTCCTGTTTTTCATTGATAAATTTAAGAACATTATCTTTAAGTTTAGTAAAATCAACTTCCATATATCAAACTCTCCATATCTTGCATAATTGCTTTTAATCTTAATTAGTATAGCGCATTTATAATAATCTAAGGATTGTTATATACAGATTTGCGGAGTGTAAAAGATATGAATGAGAATCGTATTGATACCGTTGCATACATGAATGCCTTTGCGTTCATGCCATATATTACAGATAGCATTTACGATATTAAGGAATTGCTTTCTTATTTTGAAAAGATCGTGTACGGCATTGTTTGTGTTGATACCGTAGACAAACTTTTGCTATCTGAACTAGAGCAAGTACAAGAGGTTTTACGCATTATGTGCAAGGATATGGATAACACTCTAAGATATTCTGAAGATACCTATGATGTCCTTTACAACGGATATGTCAATGGAATGTGGATTGACAAAGATTTTATTGACGATAATATCCAGAAGATTGGTACGCAGATTAGCACCTTTAATAAGGTTCAGAATCAGTTGCTAGATATGATTGATAGTATGAAGGGGAATTACCGTTTGAGGAACGTGGAAACAGTTACACAGCTTTATGTCCCTATGGCAAATCTAAGCGATGCAATTTTTAGCTTTAGCGACAACTATGAACACAAATTCCTCTACAATCTTAAAGCAATGTTTGTGTAATTAAACACAAATTCACAAAAAGAGATAAGGCAAAGACTGTAGTATAGTTTTTGCCTTATTTTCTGTATAATTGTAGAATGATTAAAATTTCTACTATCGAAATGAGCGTCACTATATGGAACTATTAAATGTCGCTGCGGATGATATTGAAACTTACTCGCAAGACCTTATTGATGTAGCCACTACACCGAAACCCGTCATTCGTGGAGTAGCTTCTATGGTTCTAGCTATCAGAGATTTAGACAGTATCTATGAAGATATGATGATTGACGATTTAGAACGCTTTGAAATTATGCAAAACAGAGCGGACTTTTTACTAAATATCATTTCCGCTTTTGAGGGTATGAGAGTCATTTGTATTAGAAGCAAATATTTAGATGATCAAGTCATGAATGTTTTAACAAACATTGCCTTTGTCGTACAAAGAATTTATACAACTATCTACAATCTTTCTTCACTTAATACAAAAGAAAAGGAGGTGTCTTATGCAGAGTAACAGCAACAAGGTAATGTTAATCGATCCTAATCAAACTCCCGAGCAGGCTATCAATAATTTTGGCAGCTATTTTGCCCGTAATACCACTTCTATTACAAGTAGCAAACAGCCTGCAAATCTTGAAGATAACAATATGTCAAACGTTGCTTTTACGTTTTATGACGTTGATACTTTGATTATCCTTAAACAGATAACTATTCCCGTTTCATTAAAAAGCAAAGACCAAATCAAGAAGTATGTTAACGTGAAACAACTTCCAGAATTACCTCCAAGGCACTACATTTCTGTTAACAATAACAATTTTATTGTTAAAGAATCTGAAGCTGGAAATAAGGTATTCATTCCATGTAAGCCATATGCTAAAGAAAGCTATGAAAAGGAGTATGCAGCTATCTGTACAAACACTCCTAGTGCAGACGAAAGCTATACATGGAAAAAGCGTTTTGAAAATACGCCATGTAAGCCTATTTCAGATAAGCCTGCAGTCTATGACGGTAAATATGTTTCACTAGGGAATAACAACTTCATCGCTAGGCTGCTTATGGCATATAGCAGAAAGCCGACTTCCCCGGACGATCCCAATGCAGCCGATCCAAGTCTTGAATGCGATTTGAAAAACTACATTAAAACGCATCCAGGCAAAAAGCCTGCTAAGATTGGCGGTTTTGAAAAGCAATTTGTTATCTATATGGACTGGCTTCCTAACATTCCAGCATTGCTACATGAAGCGTTCTCTTACGGTTTAACAGATAAAACTATACGTGATATGTGGAAACCGTGGGTATTTAGACAAGGTGTCGATATTTGCGATAGTCGTGTTACAATAGAAAATGTTAGACCATACAAAGGTAGGGGCATTTTGAAAAGTATTACTTTTTATGCAATTTCCTTTGTGGTTAAGACGGACTTCTATACATGGCACAAGCAGATCCAAAGGACAAGGAAAGGATAAGTATGTATTACAGGCTTGTAATCCCAGAAGGTGACGAAACAGAGAGTATTGTGGAGGAATTCCGCAGGGCGTTTGTTTCTCACATCAAAGACGTAGACGGACTACCCGATAATGAGATTCTTTTTGAGAAGAATCGATATACAGAGGGTAGGTCGATTAAGTTTGCAAAGAATCATGATTGCCTTATTGACGAGGTAAATGTTGATAAGCAGACGGGTACACCGACTACCGTATCTCTTGTTTATTCACCAAATCCACAGGAAGAGTATGTAGACCAACCTGTTGATGACGTTGTAGATTCACTCTCTTCTGGACTAGATGATGATACCGATTCTACAGATGACGTTGCCGGCAGTAATGACGCAACTGATATTTCTCTTGCTATTGCGGATGATGATTCAGTTGAGGACGAGCCTAATGCCGTTGTTGATGAGGACAACGATACAGCGCAGGTTGCAGAGGATGATGGCTCAAAGGATCTTGTAGGTGAGGACAACGCACCACTAGATAACGAGGTAGTCACAGAGGACTTCTCTGATGCGTTTGTTAAGGCAGACGGCAATTCTACAGACAATGTAGACTCATTCCAGTACGTTGAGTCCCCTGCCGATTCTAAGGACAGCGTTTCAGAAGATGATCCACTTTCTGATATTTTGCCTTCCGTTGATGATTTGCGTGAAGAGGTATCTACGCCACTCAATCTAGGCGATACCCTAAACGATCCATACCTAAAGATGAGTAAGAATATGCTTGACGCACAGCTATCAATGGAGCGTGCGCAGGTTCGTTTTGCGGTTAACTCTCTTACTAAGTCTGACGTTAACAGACTTATGGAGGAGATTAGAGAGCGTGCTTCACACGACGAAGTTCTTTCTAAGTACGTGCAGGCTGCGCTTGATAAGGCTCAATCAGATAGAGATTATGAGCAGCGCAGAAACGCAGTAGCAAACGCATACAGCATTGCGCTAGAGCATTATGTCGCTTCTAAGATTGAGGAAATTAAGGCTACTTATAGAGCAGAGCATCCAGACGATACGGACGAGCGCATTGCGCAGTTTGAGTCTGAAAATTACGAGCAGCGTAATAAAGAGGAAAAGTCTTTCTTTGATGCAAGGCTTGACGCTCAAAATCGTGTTGTAGAGATTACATCCGAGGGTGAGAACAATAGCGTTATTTCTAAGGTTCTAAGTTTTGTCCTTCTGAAGCGTTCATTTAAGAGCCTGTTTAACAATGCCCGTGAGGAGGTTCGTGTTGCGCAGAACGCTAAGAATCAGCCGAACGATGTAGTTGCAGAGTATGAGCCTGCTCACTATGCACAGCAAGCAGAGGATTCGTTTGAGTATAGCGATGACGATTCTTCAGACGATCTCAATGACAGCGTTTATGACAATTCAGACGTTGATGACGAGCCTGCCGAAAATGACTCTTATGACGATGCCTTTAATGCCGGCTATCAGAAGGCACTAGAGGATATTCTTGCACGCCAGGAGGAAAATGATTCTGTAGAGAATGACGCAGACGATGTTGTAGACGAGCCTGCAGACGGCGATTCTTACGAGTTGACAGACGAGGACTTGTTTGATGACGATGTAGACGATGAGCCTGCAGATACGTCTAATGAGGTAGTTGACGAGGGTGACGGCAATGAAGATTTTGAGCCAAAGACCGATGTTGAAGCAGACGAGCCAGAAGATGAAGATTCCACCAAAGACTCCGATTCAGAAGGCGAGGAAACTTCCGAAGATCAGACTCCCGAGGTTCAAGACGGTGGAGAGCCTGTTGAAGAGTCGTTAAGCGAAACAGAGGACAATGATTCTGAGGTTGCAACAAACGATGACGATGATTCTGATGACGCAGATGATTTTGATTTTGTTGACGAGCCTGCAGATGACGATGCCGAGAGCGATTCTAGCGTCACGACTACTTTAGACCCCGTGCCAGAGGTACAGAAGGACGAGGATTCAGAGAAGCATGACGAGCCTGTTGTAGAAACACCATCTACCCCCGAGGTTGTTTCCCCAGTTGATACTGCGACAAAAAAGCCAAAAAAGAATCATCATAAGATCCTTCAGAGAGTTGGCATTGGCGTTGCAGCCGTTGCTTTGGCAGCAGGTTTGTATATTGGCGTTGGAGGAATGGTATTCCACCTTCCACCATTCCAGCAGACCCAGCAGGAAGCACCTGTTACGGACAATCAGAACATCATGGATCAGATTCATGATAAGTTTAAGGCGGGACAGACTGTTACTATTACAGATAATGGGCAGCAAAAGAAGGCTACAGTTACAGATGTAACGACTGACGGCGTTAACGTAAAGGACGATAGCTGGTAATCAGTACACGCTATCTCCCACAGCTTGCCCAGGCTTATGTAAATGCCCACCCAGAGCAGTTTAAGACCGATGGCGGGGCGCAGAACACCTCTGATGCCACAACACAGCACTAATGCCCGTAATGGAACGGGAACACTTCATTTTTATGTTTGTAAGATAAGTAAGTAGAAGGAAAAGGAACAATGGCAAAGTATAAAACGTTTGCTGATTTCTCAAAGGCAAAAGGACTAGATTCAGAGCATTTCCCTTTTGCTAGAGCGGGACTAAATGTTTACCGTGCAATCAGATTCGTCCTTATGCTTGCCATTGCTCTTTTGATAGCGTCTGTTGTCTTGCACGTTGCAGGCAATGCGTTATCAAAAGTGAGTTTTACTTTTCCACAACTCTCAACTAACCCTCAATCAGACGACTTTACCTCTAGGTTTTTAGCTAACCTTGGAAAAGAATTTGGATTCTCTAACCCTCAAGTTGAGGTTGAGGGTTTTAATAGTCCTAGTCTAAATCTAGGAAGTCTTGTTATTGGTTTTTCAAGGCTTATTCTTTTCATTTCAAAACTAACTATCAATCTTGAAATTATCTTAATCGTTCTATACATTGCCCTTGTACTACTCCGATGGCACAACTGGGAGCGTCATGTATTCTCTTGTGATCGTGAGTCTATAAAAATTGAACGTGAAATTAAACGCCGTAACAACTATGCGAAACGTCTTTCTAATATCAGAGAAGCTATCTCTAAAGCAAGAAGTGGTGAAAATAGTGAGCCTACACTAGACCAACTCGCAGAAGAAGAAGCACTTAATGCGCTCAATTCTATGCGTGTATATGTAAATGAGCGTGACAATGCTTATACAGAGAGTGTTGAAAGAAACTATAGAATCGAGATTGTTAACCCTACAAACACTCTTGCATCTCAAAAGTTGAACACAAATCTTAATGATTTTGAAAACATGGCGAGTAACGCTACTGGCGGTAAGGTTAACTTTTCCTCTAAGACGTTATCTAGCGATCATCTAAAGATTGCATACATGGACTCTATTGAGGTAGTTAACCCATATATGATTGTCGATACCACAGACCATACAGAGTATTGTGCTTACTGTATTCCTCTCAATCTGTTTGCGTCTGTTGAGGAAAAAAATTGAAGCTGCAAAGCAGAAGAATAGTCAATGGATCAATGAAACCTCGAAAGTCCTCGATCTTGTATTCCCATCTACCGATGTTGGAGCAAGGCGAATTAGCGTCAATGCTTCTGGTTCTGTTGCAATTTTTTTAAGTATGAACTACCTAAAAAGTTGAATGTACAAAAATCCATCTAGCATTGAGGATAAGATTAAAGGTTGGACGCAAACAGACGATTGCTCTGTAACGATTAGTGCAGGCAAACTTGTGGTATCTATGCGAATGCCTGTCAAGATGCCTATTGACACAGCTACCGTTTTTTTAGAGATGCTTTTGGCATAGAAGATACGGCTGCTCATATAGCTGCATAATTTAGATTACACGATAAGGAGAGTTATTTAATATGGCAGAAAAAGTTTGATTTAGATAGTCTTGAAGATGAACTCGCAAAAGAAGAAGGCGTTTCAAGACGTGACTATATCGCTAAGGGAAAAGTCTAAAGAGCGTACAAGCCTTCTTAAAAAGAACAAGGCTGGAATTCAACTAGAGAACACAAAGACAAAGGCAGAAAAAAGAAGCAGAAATGCAAAAGGCTAAGTCTGTAGCTAAAAACATCGCTTATATCTCCCTTCATTACGTATTACCTATTGTCGTGACGTTTGTTATTGCATTTTCGCTAGGTGCAGTACTTGCTCCAAAGACTGTATACAACACACAAACCTACAAGGGCGTAGACAACGTTAAGAGCGTTCAATCTCCTATTGAAAGTGCCGATAATGTAAAAGACGCACAGATCATGGCATTGCAAGCACAGCTACAGAAGCAGGCTGGAAATAGTAGTGAAACTCCTAATCAGAAGTCTAATGCTTACATTACAATGACACAGCAAAACGCTGGACTTGCTAATAAGTACGATAGTCTGTTTAATACGCTTGTTTCTTATACAGACCAGAATAACGATAATGCCGTTTCTGCAACTATCAACGATATTCAAAACTTGTTTAATACCAAAGCTATGGGAACTAACACAGACGAGCAGTTGAAGAAAATGCAAGCAATCGTTAAGCAGGATAGTCCAGCATCGCAGCTTCAGAAAACAATCGTTAAATCAAACCCTGCAACCGTTGTATTTGCAGGTGAAAACACCGATGGACAGTATACTTACGTTGCGTTTGTACCATTTATGTCTGAGGACGCTAACTACACCGCAGTATATGTATTCTCTACAAAAGACGGTGATTCTTTAACTGATATTCAATATGCGGGGTATACTACAGGAAACGCAGATGTACAAGCAGTAGCACAGATTGCTGCTCAAACAGCAAAGGTTACGAAACAATAAAGAGGATAGTAAACAATGCGCACGTCAATCGCTAATAAAATTTGTACCGCAGGACTCGCAGTCGTAATGATTGCGAGTACCGTTCCTGCTAAAGCGTTTGCTGAATTTCCTATTATTAGTAGTGGTAATGCTGAAAGCGCAACAAAGTTTGATGATGATTTTATCCACCATAAGAAAAGATGTGAGCGCAAAGACACTTCTACTAATGCGCCTGTTACGGGTGGTACTATTGGAAAATCTGAAGATTGGATTACTCCCGGCACTCCTACTTACAACGTAGCAAAGCAAGTCTTTGACACGTTTACACAGGAATATGGAATGTCCGGACACGCTGCTGCGGGAATTATCGGACACATCAAATCAGAGAGTTATTTTGTACCAGACAGGGCAGAGCAGACCGGTTCTCCTATTTTCTTTGGTATGAATGGTAAAGAGCCACCTGCAGGTATGAGAAATTATGCTAATTTCGCAGGTGGTGGCGGACTTTTTCAGTTTACCCCCTATACAAAGTTTACTAATAGTCAATGGTGGGGTTCTATTGATAGTGATGGTTGGGGCGTTCGCAATCAATGCGCAGCCGTTTGGGGTTTAGAGTGGGGAAACAGGGCAGTAGAGCCATTTATGCGTATGCACGGCACTCCCTACCAAACCGTTGAGCAGTTTATGAACGCAGACGATCCAGTTAAAGCACGTCTTACGTGGTCGCAGGCTTATGAACGTGGTGTTGACGGTAATGTCGAGCAGCGTAACGCAGACGCAATTACCGCTGATAGAGTATTCAACTCTGCTAATATCCCAGCCGATCCGTCTAAGTGGAAATTAAGCGGTAACGGACTTGATGCAAGCAATCAACTAAGTCGAACAACGACTACAAGCGGTTATGACGCTAGTGGCGATTGTGAAGATGACGGCGATACTATCAACGCAGATGGAAGCATCAAGGCGTGGATGGCATACCTTAAAAAGTGGGCGGACGATGATTCCATTGGCTATACGGACGGTGGAGTAAATGATCCTCACAAGGGCAGCGTACAATGCGCTAGTTACCTTGTATGGGGTTTGTATGATAGCGGTATGGATAAGTCGTTTATCGAGGATATGCGTAAGGGACAAGGCAATCCATATTACGTCCCAGACCTTTACAATATGCTTACAAAATCTGGCTCAAAGTGGGAAGTACACCCATTTAACGCCGATGAACTAAAGGCTGGCGATATTATTATGTATGGCAATAAACACCATGTCGCTATGGTTGCAAGCGTGACTACAGACAGTAGCGGTAAGAAACAAATTACCTCTTACGGTGCGTCCGACAATTACGATGGTGCTGATGGCGATGGTGGTAACATTGGGCAGACCCTTCACGGTGTACCAGTAGACCATGCAGAGGTTGCTGAAACAGACCTCTATACAGGCGGTTATGAGGGCGGTTATTACTTTAGATTTAAGGGATAAAGCCTAGTCTTTTCAATGTTTTAACTTATGTACATTTTGTGTAGTGGCTATAATAAGTATTGTATAGTCACTACTTTTAGTAATGAGATATAATTGTGACAAAGATAGAAAGGACACAAATATGTCAATACGAGAGTTTATTGCAAGTCATAAAAAAATCGCAGCTACAATCGCTGGCGGTACGTTAGCTGCTGGACTGGTGGTAGGATTTGTTGTTTGGAATGGAAATAACGCAACAATCAATACAACACAGCCTACTCAAATTCAGAATGTCCCTACTAATTCTGATAAGCCTAGTGCTAATGACAATAGTAACAATCAGAGTAGCGGGGATAAAAATGAATGGGCATCTTACGGTGTAAAAGATTCTGATATTAAGACAGATGTAGCGGGACACTATACAAGTGAAACGTATACAGCGTTTACAGACGCAGCTTCAAAATATCAAGGTGATGAAGCAGAAGCCTTCCAGAAGAATCTGAAGTTTTTGCGTGACGAAAACGGCGGAGATAATAAGGGTGTACTAGATAGCACACGACTTACTATGAAGCCTAATGAGAATCTTGAATACAAAACAGACGGTGGCAAAATGGAGGAGAATGTCGTTAACTTCATGAATACCGTTCGTGATGAATTTAACTCTATTGAGTTTGTGGACGGTAATCCACAGGTAACAAATTTCTTCTACAAATATTTTGGTGCAGATCAAAACAATCTTGCTAAGGGATATGTAAAGAGATATGCACAAGGAAAAGGCGAGGTGATTAAGGCTATCGTCTATGCTCCTAACGATAAAAACTATCCTAATGGCTACCCCGTATTTATTTACACAAAGTCAACTCCTCTAAAGTTTGACGGTACATATTTGCCAACTAGATACGATGTAATTCAAGGACTCTACGATCCTGTTCAAAATCAGTTGCAGATTGACAAAGTGTATAGCAACATCAATCAAGTGTTTTAATTGGAGGTTTTTATGCCAAACGATACTAAGACAGATTCCGTTAACACAAGTGAATCAAAACAAGGCTCTGAGAGCCGTTCTAAGCGTACCTTTACACGCAGACAGGCAATTATGGCAGGAGTTGGCGGATTGGCAGCCGTGGTCGGTGCTGCTGGCTTTGCGGTATGGTCTAACAACAACAAGCCGTCACAGTCTACAGAAGTTGGTGGAATTACGAATGTCCCCACAGCAAATAAAGACAAGGTTGACTACAAGAGTATTCGAGATAACAGGTTGAGTGAGCATACAGACCAAAATGTTATCAACGAAGATACTGGCGTCTTTCATGATGTCCCGTTTGATAAAAAGCTAGACCGTATTCCAGACCTTTGCGCTTGGGTGCTTGCATATGACAATCACTTCCCGCACTCTAACACCAACGACAATAAGGGTGCGATGATTGATTGGCTTGATAGAAACTACAATCTAACCGTTGACGACTCTAACGGTAAGATTGATGCTATTTACAAGCCTGTTTCTGGTACACAGGCTGGTTCTATGCCAGTTGTTTTCTGCGGTGGTGCAACTACTTATAAAACAGATGATCCCTTGGTTTATAACATTGAAGCAATCGTTCTAAGTAGCAAGATTGCTTACGATCCTATTCATGAAATGCCGAGGACGTATATAACAATGACGCTATCCCGCAGTTTAAGCAGGCATGGGCGCAAAACTACACAGAGTTTATTGACAAATATAAAAAAATTGTAAAGATGACTTTGGTTATTGACGCAAATAATAACGCTCATGGTACAATTAAGGTCAATGACGATCAAGCCGACTGGATTGAAGGATAAATTATGGCAAAGCGTTTTTCTTTTGTAGGACAGGCAAACGATTCTAAGAAGGTTTGTGCAAACAAGACAAACCTGCAGACTAAGCTGGTTCGTGCAATTCTGTACATTCTTTCTGTTCTTGCAAGTCTGACAGTAGTCACTTTGATTAGTAAGAATCTTTTTGATTATATCTGCGGATTCTTTGTTGTTAGCCTGCAGGTTTGGAGTATGCAGGGCATTTTTGCAAGCGCAGACGCTTTTACTGTTGCTTATATTTCCGTAATTAGTGGAGTCACAATTTGTTCTCTGCTTGTTGGTATTCGTCTATTCTCTTTCATTTTCAAAATGTGCGTAAACCGCATCAAAGAGGTTAGAATTGAGGGAAAGAAGAAGGACGATAAGACTTCCAGCGAGGTAACAAATGACTAAAGAAGAGTATCTTGAACTCGAAAAGATTAAAAAGGAAGCACGTTACGAAAAGTGGCGTGCTTTTAAGAAGAAGGCAAACGATTCGATTAAGAATACTTTTCATGGTGAGGTAGGCTCTGTTTTTTGGTGCTTTGGTAGACTGATTGATATTTTGAAAGTTGTTGGCGCAACGATTAACTATGGCTTTAATCAAGCCTTTTCCTCGGTTGGCAACAATAGGGATAATGAGGTTGACTAATGGCAGTAAACAACAAAACAACCGATGAGCAGCATGAAAATGAGTTTAATCGCAGCTACAATTTTATGGTTAACATTCTTGAAAGCGAAAAGCATCGTAAATTCCCGTGCCTTTCTTAGAGAAGATTCTTACGGATAATAAGATTCCTCTTTCAAGACTATTAACTGGACTTGGATTAGAGATTTTTGTAGTAACGGCATTTTTCCTATTCCCGATTACACAAGTCCCAGCAATGGCTGGATATGTATTTTTACCATTGCTCTTTGTAACAATCGCTTTAACCGTACTTGTCCTTTTCTACATTGCTCCATACGATGCAAAGACGGTACTATCCGTATCTGCTAACCTTGCATTTAACAATTTTCTTGAAAAGATTAGGCTAAAGAGTAATGACACAAGTCTTAAAACTTATGGCATTTACAAAGTTTATGACGGTGGTACTGTTCGTTTTTCAAACGGCGATTTTGGTGCATTGTATAAAGTAAGCGGTCACTTGGGTCATGCAGTTTTACCTAGAGTTGCGGATCAGCTTTCTGTAGCTAGGGCAAAGTACATGATTGCTAAGAAGTCTGATACACAAGAGCAGTTTTTGATGTTTATTGAGCCTGTTGACGTATCAAGTCAAATTAAGATGCTCAATAATGTCGTAAAGAGTGCAAAAGAAAGTAATGACGAGGATTCCGATAATGCTCTTTTTCGTGAGTATATGGCAAAGATTTATAAGGAATATCTAAATAGCCGTGTAAAGGAAACGGACACGACTATCACACAGTATGTAATCATTCGCTCCTCCTCAACCGCACTACTAAGAGAGTCTATGGACTTGTTCGCTGCGTTTGTTGAAGGTTATGGCATTTACTCAAAGAGTATGCTTATTGACTCTAAAAAAGAGGTAGAGAGCGTGTTGTCCGATCCGTTTAAGAATTAAAAGGGAAGCATATGTCTAAGAAAACAGACTCCGCAGATAACAAACAAAAGAAATCGCCTGCTTTTTTGAATACAAAGATTAAGCTAGTAAACGGCGATACTTTGACTTTGGGCGATTTTCCTGCATATATCCATGAAAAGCTACACGATGGGAAGAAAGACGATGCAATCAAACTCCACCGTGACAATTTAACTTCTCCAAACCCTATTGAGTTTACCCCGGCTTATTCTGTTCGTGATGGACTAAAGATTGCAATTATGCACTTGTATGTATCACAAGGTACAAATAGAAAACTATCCCCAGTTGATATGCTCAACTTTAACCCTGCAGGTTCACTCCTAAGCGGAGTAAAAATGACACTTTCTGTTCGTGAAATTGTGATTAACGGTGATGAGAAGAAGAAACTAACTTCCTCTCACTCTAAGGGTAATCAAGAAGCTATCCAAAACGAAAAGAAAGACGATGAGAGCAAGTCTAATAAAAAGGCAGAAGATCCTGTACGTATTCAGATGAGAAGTGCAGAAGAAGAGGACTATGCTGCGTATGCTTTGCTTGCAAGCAACTCTACTCCTGTAGTTGTATTCAGTATTGAACTTCTGCTCTCTGCATACTCAGAGGAACTTCTTTCAGAGCAGATTAAGATTTTGAATAGGTCGCTTGCCACAGAGCCGAAAAACGATGGCGCAAAATGGCTGCAGATTCCTTCCGATCAAAAAGATCGTATGGAAAGTTTTTATGCTCGTATTGAGCCGTCTTTTGAGTTGTTTACCTCTACTGGCGACAACTATGCAGGCATTAACTTCTCCGTATCAAACGGTATTTTTGATGCAGAGGGTATTCCTATTGGGACAGGACACGCTAAGCGTCACTTCTTCCTCAACCGCTATGTTTGACTTTGATAAGCACACAAACCGTATTGCTATGGTCGCAATGCCTAGTGACTATGGCATGGGTCGTTACGTAAATGCTGCAACGAATTCAAGTATTCCGGTAGCTTCTCTTGTAGGACAGGTATGCGCAAACAATATCATTATGCGAGGTCACAAGGCTAAACATCTTATTTTTAATGACTTTGATTATCAGATTAAGGGTGTTTACGCACGTCCTATTGATACGACAGGTGCTTATGCGTACCTAGACGCTTCAAGGGTCACGGTAAACCCACTTCAAGGCTTTGGAAACATTGAGGATGTTCGTGAAATTCACGCTAGACTTGTAAACAAGGTTGTAGATATTTTCGATCAACTAAACAATCTACAGCTTACTCAACCTCAAAGGTCTATTGTCATGCAGGCAGTAGATGATACATATCTAACTAGCGGTAACTGGACGCAGGATGCTGAAATTCACCCAGAGTTAACTCGTATCGTTAACATTACCGATCCTACTGGCTACATTAAAATGTCTAACGTACTTCAGTCTTTGAAGAATCTTGAAAAGAACGCAGAGATTAGAAACCGTGAAATGAAGGCAACTGATATTGATACGCTTCATTCGATTCTCAAAAATGCAATGTTCTCTTATACAGGCGTTTTGGGAAGTCCTACAACGGTCAAAGACACAAGCGCAGCAAATACCTATTACAACTTCTCTACTATTAACGATAATGCGCTTAAACAGGCTCAATTTATCAACCTGCTAGATTACATCTTCTATACCTGCGAGGAAGGCGATGTAGTTGTATTACATGGTTGCGACAAACTCTATAAGCGCACGATTGAGATGGCTACAGATATTATCAAGGCACACTTCAAAAAGGGTATTCGTGTAGTCATGTGTTTTGACACAATTACTTCCCCAGAGATTAAGCAACACGAAACAGCTAGTATTTTCAATCTCAAAGGAACGATGTATTCAAATCTTGATACAGACGTTGACTATACCTTCATTGGTAGGCTTAATGCAGACGAAGTAAACAAGTATGAAGATTGTATGAATACTCGACTATCAGATACCCTTGCTGCAAGAATGCAGCAACGTAGTGGCTGCCAGACGCTTATTCACAGAGATGAAGGAAATGTCAACAACTTTATTGATTTGAGTTTTATTGTATAATCTTAATGTTGATAATAAGCGTTTCAAGCGTTAGGAATATGAATGAGGACAGTTAAAAATAGTGCGGTTTATTCAGATTTCAAAAGGTGGTACTACACCTTTTGTATCTGCGTATTTACTGTTATTTTTGGAATGATTTTTGCTATCAAAGGTTGCGTTAACTACAACACAGACGTATCTAACTCCTCGTCTGCTATTGGTAGCCAAATCAATTTTGGCAGGTCAAACGCAACTTTGACAATTAAGGATATTTATACAGATGAAGCGCATAGCGTACTGATCGCTAGAATTGGTGGCAGCGCATCAGAGTTGTCTAAGCTGCCCTACAAAGGCACAGATTACGATGTAATTCTCCAAAATGATAATGTTCAGTCACAAGATGGCACTACCCCCGTTCTTTTTGGTCGTATGGGTACAGACGGTGATATGTTCTTAGTCATTCCAAATCCGCAGAATAGCGTTTACACCGTTGGAATTATCAACAGAAACTTCATTAACGCTACAAACAACTCCAACAATTCAAATAACAACAATGTTACAAATCTTACTAATCCAACTACACAATCAATGAGTAAGCTGCTTTCTACATATCAGACAAACAGAAACAAAGACAACAACAACGATAATGCGGTCGTTCAGTCGGACGCATACGATACCGCCTTCTTTAGGCTTTCTGTAAACCCCGCTATTGATAGCGATGCTTATAAGCCTGAAGTACTCCCTGGCACTCTTTTGAAAGACGGACAGTTTGATTTTGAGGGATTCTTTAATAAGGTTTTCAAGAATAACTCACTAGATACCCTTAATAAGGAATATCAGAGCCTTTCAAGAAATCGTGAGCAGATTCAGAAGTCCATGAAAGAGTATCAAGAGCGTTTGAACGTAAATTCAAATGACGATGATGCAAGACAGGCACTCAATACCCAGCAGAAGAATCTTGATGATGTGAATAAGAAGATTGAGGACACGGGTGCAGAGATTACTAACTACACCAACCTCACCTATTCACAGGACTTGTTTACAAACCTGCAGACAAGAGCATATCTGCTTAAATCCACAAAGTAAGAAGGAACTACTATATGTTTAATGCGTGGGAACTATTAAAAAAGAAAGCAAACTCTGGCGATCAAGAAGCTGAAAGACTGCTTGCAGAGTATAAGAAGTACAATGCTTCTATTGGTAACGCATTTACGCAGGTAAAAGAGCAAGTTTATCCTATTAAGGGGCGTGAAACAGAGATTGATCGTCTGTATAGCGTACAGGTGCGTAAACAGACTCCTGTAGCTTGCCTTATTGGTCTTGCTGGCTCTGGTAAGACTTCCATCGTTGAGCAGTTTGTAAAAGATATGAATACGGGTGCTTACGCTAGGCGGACTGGCTATAGAGTCTTTAATAAGTTTGTAGTGATGTCGCTGCGTATTGGTAGACTTTCTTACGTTCCAAAGAATCAAATGCAAGCAGTCATTACAACTATGTTCGATGTAATGAAAAAGTTTGAATTGAGAATGAGAAAGATTCTAGCAGACGATAGTATCCGATTTGTAGTATTTGCAGATGAGGTTCATCTGCTCGTTACTATTTTTGGCGAGGGAACGAAAATCGGTGGCGATATTCTTAAAGATATTCTCATCAATCCACCTGTTAAATTCATTGGTGCTACAACTAGAGCAGAATTTGATACCTATATTGCTACAGACCCTCCACTAGCACAACGATTTAAAGAAGTCCCTGTAAACGTTTTGCCACAACATGAGGTACATAGTGCGTTGGCAGGATGGTGGAAAGCACAAGCGGTATCAGCAAAGCACTATCCTCTTTCAGATGAACTAATTGATTACATTATTTCCGCAAACGCCAGTATGAGGTCGCAAAATGCAGAGCCTAGAAAGTCTATTGATATTCTTGAGGACTTGTTGGCGTATGAGGATAAAACAGGAAAGCGTGTTAACAAAGATGTAATTGCGCAGGTATTCCGAAGTGCTTATAACATTTCTCTTGAAAATAGATGGGATGCAGACAAGATTATTGAAAATCTTAATAAGAATATTAAGGGACAGGAGTTTGCTCGTGGCGAACTTGGTCTAATGCTGCAATCGCTCAAATACCCTACAAGAGGATACGGGCATCGTCCGATTATGTCCGCTTTGTTTACTGGCTCTACTGGCGTTGGTAAAACAGAAACGGTAAAGATTATTGCTAATACGCTTTATCCTAACGAGAATGTACTCAATATCATTTCCATGACTGATTACCAAACCCCAGATAGAGAGCCTGCTTTTCGTAAAAAGATTGGTGAGATTGCGCTTCATCAACCTAATGCCGTGCTTCTTTTCGATGAGATTGAAAAGGCTTGCCAGGGCGTTTTTGACACGCTTCTATTTGTACTTGACGAAGGCAATGTTACTTATGAAACAGAAGATAGTGCTAGGAGAACGAACGTACAAAACGTTTCTCTTACTAATACCTGCGTATTCGTGACTACAAATGAGGGTTCAGAAGTATTTACAGAGGATGCACAACACTCCGTCCGTGCAACGCTAGGCACGACAAACAGCGATACTGAAAAAGAGGAGTATCGCAACCTTTCTAACATGATTTTCAATAGCCTTATTGCTTCTGGAAAGTTTAGGGCAGAATTTTTGGGCAGGTTCGATAGAATTATTCCATTCCGTTCGTTGTCTGCGGATGAGTACGTTGCGATTACAAAGGTAAAGCTAAATGAACTTCTCGATAGCTTTAGCAAGATTTACAACGTCAACATCCACCTCGATGCGCCTGTTAAGTGGAGCGAAACTAGCTATAATTGCGTAGAGAATGATGTGGTAATATATATTTCATATATTCTTGTTAAGGCAAATAATCCGCAGCGTGGCGGTGCAAGGTCGGTTGCAAGATACGTTGATCGTGAGGTCAAAGACGGTATTGTACAGGCACTAATTGCGAATCCAGATTGCCATGATTTCAGAATGTATGTAAGCAAGGATAACCGCATTTACGATAGCGGTGCAGCCGATACAAAGGGCGGTATTGTTGTTGAGCCGATGGGAGCATAATGTTGTTTGGTAATATCAAAAAAAGAATTGTGGCAAGTGCGCTAACGCTTGTATTGGCTTTCTGCGATTGTGCTACCCGCACAAAGCGTATTTGCAACAGACGCAGTAAATGATGCTGATTTTACGCTAACATACCGTCCTAGAGATAGTTGGGGCAGCCTTCTTGCTGATATCTGGATGCGTTGGGCAGCAAACTCTAACAGTATGGTTGACTCCGTTATTTCAGAGAATGAAATGTACCACTTTAACCCATCTGCCGGTAACGGTTTGTACGGACAGGGCAATGGTGAAAGCGGTCATGGTGAGTTTGTAGGTGGTGAGGACGATAACTCCAAACAGCTTACTAACTACCTTAAAGGTCTATATAACTATCAGTATGTAGATACTTACGTTATGAACGGCGATCAGTCCACTAAATACCACGATGAAAGTGACGGTATTAAGCAAGGCAATATCCGTAGCGGTATGGCTGGCTCTATGGCTGGTATGGCTAGTATGTCTGCTAATATTGCAAAGGCTAGTAGTGGAATTATCAAGACTCTAAGTAGTGCAGTCGTAAATCTTAATGTTCCTTCTATTGTTGGATTTACCACTAATGGTGCTTTGAGCAATACACAATCTACAACTCCAGATCAAAAGAATTTCTCCGATACGGTGCAAGAGAATGTACAGAATGGCGATAAGACTAATCCAGCAAAAGCATGGCTCAACTCCATTGTTGAGTACGGTCTTAATTCCTTTGGTTTAACAGGTCAAAACATTTCCTTTGTTCGTAATGTGACTGTCACTTTCATTCTTGCAGCACTAACAATGTCGCTTGTTTTTGCTCTTTATAATTCAAGAAAATCAAAGGACTTCTCTAAGCCTAGAACTTGGGTAATTCGTCTTATTACCATTATGATTACACCTATTTTTGCCGTAACGTTAACATCTGCAATGATTGATGTCGTGAACTATGCGCAGGAAACACTTGAAAACAGCTTTAAGGCTTCATCTTCAAATCTTATTGTTGATACATGGTCGTGGGCATCACAGTCAAACTTTAGGCTTCCACAGGGCGTAACTCTTGGTACAGGTAGGGACGATTGGAAACAGTTTGATCCAAACAAATCAACTATTGTTAAGGTTCTTTCTCAAACCTATGGAACTACAACTGATCCTGCAGAGCAGCTAAACGCAATCACGTCTAATAGCAGTGGTCTGTATAACGCACTTTCTTATGCAACATTTCTTTCAAATCATCAAGAGAGTGATGATTCCATTCAGGCTTCCGTAAACACAAGCCTTTTGAATAAAGGCGCACAGGTGAGCAGATCTGCGGACGAGGGTACTACATACTCCTCCTGGCGTCCTGTATTCTTCTTTAAGAATCCTAATGCAAACGCAAAACAGGGTACTTCTGCGCCACAAACACAGACGACAACAAACTCTGACGGTTCTACAACTACTGACAACAGCAATAACACAACTGATCCTTCTGATACTGGCAACAATAACGCACAAAATGATGAAAGCGATAAGGATAAGAAAGAACTTAAAGTCAGTAAGAATTCTTCAGTCTTTATTGACAATACACGTCAAATGGATGTCATGGAAAATTGGAAAATGTGGGGTACACAGGTTGCTTGGAATAACCCTAAGTCATATCTAATTGGTGCTTATGCAGGTGCTTCACAGAATGAAACCTTCAATAAGCCTACACAGTACAACGGCATTCTTTCTAATGCTAATCAAGAAACCTTTGATCCTAAGACAGGAGAGCCTAATCAAGGCAATAGTGCGATTGTTGGTAGTGGTAATGAAAAGAAGTCAAACTACCGTGTAAATCAGTCAAACGCTAATGCGCTTATGATTGCTCTATACAATAAGTATGCCGGACTAACCCCAGGACAGACTTTCTCAAATCAGTCTACCGCCTTTATTCTCTCTGGCAGCTATGCAAACGGTCAATTTGATTTGGACTTGGCTAGTATTGGTCGCTCTGATGCTGGTACTTATGTATCTATGGCTTCACAGGGCGTAAATGGTGGCGTTACTGGCGTTGCTCGTTACTCAATCCCCAATGCTGGTAAGGCTGATCTCGAAGCAAAGATTTCTCACCTTGCTAGTACATACATGATCATGGCTATTATCTCAATCATGGTTATTTTCTATCTGTTCACCGCTCCTCTTTTCCCAGCAATTTGGAAGAGTATCGTTGGATTCTTCAAAGCACTCTTGACTGGCGACCTGTTTGGACTCGCAGACTATGCCTTCTACTACTTGGCAGCGGGTCTATCCTTCGTATTTGCAATGTTTGCAATTTCGTTTGGTCTGTATATTTCAGATGTTGTATACGGTCTAACCTCAATCACGTTCTTGACTACAGAAGGCGTTTCTTCTGCTATCGGCTTGGGACAGGACGCTGCTTTTGGTGTTGGCGGTGCTATTGACGGTGGAATTGCCCTTATTGCAAATATCCTTATTACGATTGCACTTTCAATGGGAGCAATTTATCCATTCATTAAAACGCCGTATGGTCGAAAAGGTATCTATTGTCGGTGCAGTTGTTCTTATTCCATACCTTATGTGCGAAAGCGCATTGAACTCTATCTACAAGTATCAGAGCAAGCTATATCCAAACGCTAAGGGGTCGTAAGGCTATTGACTTCAATGCTCAACGTGACGCACTTTCTAAGGGCGCACAGAAGGCGGGTGGCGTTGCTAAGGGTGTTGCAGCCGTTGGCGTTGGTGCTGCCATTGGTGCGGGCGCAGCAGCCGTTGTAAGCGCAAAGCACAAGGCAAATCAGAATGCTAAGAATAGACTTGACAACATTCTTGCCGGTGGTGCTACACAGCATGACGATAACGGTGTCAATGGTGTTACCACAGATGGAAAGGCATCTGATACGGATAACACAAATGTCCTTGGTGGAATTGACGGTAACGGTGGAGCAGCTTCTTCTCGTAAGCCTTCTAAGACAGACCTCTCTAAGGTTGAAACAGACGGCAAGGCTGACGCTACTGATTGGGCGCAGAAGGCACTAGAAACCCTCGATTCTACTGGTATTAAGAAGGGAAAGAATCGCTATCAGAAACTCAAAGGACAACTTCTAAACGCTGATCTTGACGCACAAAAGAAGTTTGCTTCCATTACAGATAGGGAAAGCGCACGTAACGCAGCTATTATGATTGCTAATGGAGCAGACGTTAACAAACTTATTTCTTCTGTTTCCGCAGATGGTAAAGCTATCTTTACAAAGAACGCTGCAAAGCAGGCGCACGCTACAATTACAGAGCGTCCAAACGGACAGACTGTAGCAACGTTGCCTAATGGTAAAAAAATTATGGTTGATCCAAAGACGGAGGTAAAAGCTACAGTCGATACTGATAAGGTAGCTTCTAAGGTAGCGACTTCTATTAAATCTAACCCTGTTAAAGTTGATAGGGAAAGCGTTAAGCAGTTGTCTAACCTAAGCAATACAGAAAAAGCACGTATGCTACAGCAACAGGCTGAAGTGCTAGATAAAATTAAACGCACTAGTGAAAAGGCAGGAGAAACACAAGAGCGTATTGCTGAAAAGCAGACAAAGGCTATCAATGAACTGACAAAGGCTGCTAAACGACTTAATGATAAGCGTGCAACACAAGCAGAGGTTAAGCGTGTACGCAAAGCATATAGTCAGAAAGCTAAGAATGCAGTCATGAGATCTGATCCTAGAGCAGTTAAGGACTTGGCAAGCGAACTCCTACAGGAGGTAAAAAAGATTAGATAGTCTTTTACGTATGTAATATATGTAAACGCCATGCAGTCTATTGATTGCATGGCGTTTCTTTTTATATAATTGCAAGTACAGTTATATTCCCGATAATAGAGGTTGAGATAATGACAGTAGTAAAAAAGACAAAGCGCAATAGAATGAAGTTTTACTCAATCATGATTGTTTCAATATTGCTTATTACAATAGGTCTTGGCGTGGTTGGGCTATTATGCGTATCAATACTTTGCCCCCGTTGCAGAGGGTGCGCAAATCGCTAATCTTGCAGATGAGGTGGGTCAAGATACAACCTCTCTACTCCCAGATGGTAGTATTGACGTTTCTCCTATTAACAAAGACAAACTTGCAGAAAAAGCACCTAATGCAAGTGCTTGGCTAAAAGTTGCTGGTACTAACGTTAACAATCCAGTTGCAATTCCACCTTCAGATGACGAGTGGACTTATTTGAATCATGATATTTGGGGAAACTATGCACAGGCAGGCACTCTATTTTTGGATAGACTAACCCCGTTATCTTCAAAGGCAAGAATTGTATACGGGCATAAAATGAACGCTAGGATTATGTTTCACGATATTGGTGATAAAGCGGATCAAGACAACTTTAACAATCTTGGCATTCTAACGTGGTGGGATAAAGAAAATGGAACTGCATCATATCGTCCAGTTGCAGCTACAAGAGTACAGGCAGATGATACGGATATTAGAAATGTTGGAAGCATGGATAAAGACAATCTGCGACAATGGGAGTTGGATTTCTATAAAAATGCAACCGCTAGATCTGAAAATTACAATCTTGGACTTATTGATGGCGATAGAGAGGTAATCTTTTTAGTCACTTGCAGCGGTTATGCTGAATATGGGCATGATGCAAGAACTATCGTCATGTACCAAAAGATTTAGTCATACAGACAAGGAGAATGTAAATATGGCTAACTGCAACAACTCTGTATATGTTTCAAAGGTATCTTACGAACTGAAGGCGATTCTCAATGTTACAGACGAATTTTATGAGTGTCTAAAAGAACTTTACAACGGTAATGAGATAAAGGACGGCAAAGAGTTTGTAGCTAGTCAAATTAAGCACGTATTTACATATTTCCCAGAGAGCATTGCTGGTTTAAGTCCAGTAGAATTCAAATGTATTTCATGGCTTATTGGTATGAGTGATAAGTCTTTTGATGGCATTATTGATAAAGATAAAGAGGGCGGAATTGAGTTTATTAAAATTCACGAAGGACGCTCCATTAAATGCTATTACTCCGCTGCTCTAAGCGGACTGGCAAAGGAGTTAACGTTTGTAGTTAGCTTTAAGGCAACGATTTTTGCTCACAACAAAGATTGTGACTTTAATAATATCTTTATCAATGATGTTGTTGGCGGTTGTAGCTTGATTAAATCTAAGCGTGAGAAAACTGAAGAAATGAGCAATAGTGAAGCTGTTATTTCAACTAAAGCAATCGCAGACGTATCTTATGAACTAGCTAGGATCAAGCACAAACGAAACAATGAGATGGTAGTAGTTGAAGTGCCTAGTATGATTGACGTATTTGTTTCGTGCACTACCGCAGAAGCAAATGGAGTGCAATAACATGATTCTCCATTATCAAAAAGACGTATTTCAGAGTGCTTACGAGGTTTATTCAAATGGTGGAAACGGCGATTTCCACAAAGATAGAGATATTGATTTGCTAGAGAAACTTGGCATTGGTCTATGTATAGATGATATTGACGGATATGTAGAGGAATATAAATCAAGTGTATCTTTGAGTGATTCTTATAGCTTTAAGGATTTAGTTGATGAATATTTCGGAGAAGCAGATTGCCTAGATGAGGATGAAGGCGAAGATAACGTTATTATTAAAGTGCTATATTCAGATAACGTCCTTACTACTAATGGCATTGATAGTGTAATGAAGGCGTTTGGATTCACAAAAGTCTAATTGTGTAGGAATTGTGTATTTGTGACATTGTTGATTTTTACACAAATTATGTGGTATAGTAAGTATTGTCATTAAGAAAGCAAAGCCAAAACAGGCTTAACAAAAAGGAGAAACAATGAGAGTACGAATGATTGACAACATCACTGGTAAGGTCGTTAGGGTTGCAAAGCAGTTTTCTAAGGCTGCTGCAAAAGCACCAAAGGCAGTCGCAACCGTAGCAAAGACCGGTACTGTCGCACAGAAGGTTGCCATGGGTATTGTAACTACTGGTCTTGTTGCAGGCGGTACAGCGGGTATTATTCTTAATATTCCAACTCAAACACCTGTCCCAGAGCAGAAGCCTGCCGTCACACAGCCTGCAAAGCAGGAAGAGGTCAAGCCTGCAGAAGAGGTTAAGACTGAGGAGACTAAACCTGCAGAAGAGGTTAAACCCGCTGAGGAGACTAAGCCTGCGGAGGAGGTCAAGACTGAGGAGACTAAGCCTGCGGAGGACACTAAGCCTGCAGCACCCGCAGGACATTATGAGAAAGTCCAGAAGAGCAAGTATGTTGAGGACGGTACTTATACTGTAGTTACCATGACTGACGATGACGGCGATCCTGTTACCTTCACCGCTTCCTTCGGTACTGCCCCAGATGCACAGTTCGGCACACAGGCAGAAGCAGAAGCTAACCTCAACGCACAGCACCAGGCATTTACCCAGCAGACTGGTCGTAAGCGTGTTGTTGCTGGCAATACTGGTCGTGGTTTTGACGTTGGTGAAACGCAGACTAAGGGTCACACCGTATACTGGACTGAGGATGTTTGGGTTCCAGGCAACTAATTAAAAGCGTCTAGCTAGTTAGAAAGCACGGGGATTGTTTATACAGTCCCCGTGTTGCTTATATATCGTAAAGTGCAATAATAAATGATAGTCAATCAATTCTACTGTTTGGAGAAGAAGATGAATATTCCCGTTATTGTTGTTAGTTCTATTGCACTAATTCTTGGTCTGTTTATTGCTATCTCTGCTATCGCAATCAAACCTCAAAAGCACTAGGCGATAGTTGATGTAGGGAGGGGCGATATTGTTCGTCCCTCTTTTTATTTATGATTACGAGGAAAGAGTTATGCCTAAGTTAAAAATATCCAAAGGGTTTAAGATAACTAATTCAAAGTGGTTTGAAGATCTAGGCGATGGAAGATTTGCTGCCTACAGCCAAAAGGGATTCCGACTTTGTCCTTTTGTTTTAACTGATAGTCATTACACGCTAGATGATGTTGCGTATTGTGCTGGCACACAGGTCTGGTCTGAAGATGATCCTAGCAAACCTAAGCGTAAAAAATTCAAACGTGCGTGTAGGGATGAAAAAGGAAGAATCCTTGTAAGAATTGATAAAGAGGTCTAAAAAACGAGCCTTTCTAAGCCGTTTTAAGACACGCAAATTATGATAGTGGTGTATTTACACCTAAAAATTATGCTCTAAATACCGCCACTCTAGGCAAACAATAAATCACACATACTAAAATATGTAATAATTGTGTAGTATCATATTTTTACACTTATTCTATTTGATTTGTGTAATAATGTTATATGACACAAAAGCGAACTTTTATCTAAGGTGATTTATATGGGAAATACATTAGGCGTTGCATTGGGCAAGACATGGTTTTGGATCATGTGCCTTTTGGTAGTTTCACTTGCTATTAAGATTGTTGTTGCACACAACGGCAAGAAGAGCGGTCTACCAAAGGATGTGATTAAGAAGAATAAAAGAGTAGTAACAGTTTGTACTATTACTGCCTTTTTGCTAATCATCATTCCTGCAAACTTTACGATTTATACAGCCTTTACAAAGGGAGCAACACAAGATCAAGTAAACAAATCTTCTATTACGAAGATTGAAGAAATGAATAACGCTGCCCCTGTACCAACACAGACTAATGATGTAAGCGAATTTTATGGCAAGATTGTTTATTTCTATAAGTATGGATGCCCTTATTGCGATGCTATCGCTAAAGAAAATCCATTTATCAATCAAAGACTTTCTTGGGTTGACACCAAAACGCCTGGACTAAGATATGCACTTGATACAAATAGGGTTGTATATGTAAACATTGATAGCGATATTGCTACAAAAATTTTGCATGACTCTAATATCAATATCGAGGATGCCACTTTATATGCTCCTGCTGTTGCATATATTTCTGGCGATGGTTCAGTTACTAGGCTTTATTCACTAACGCTTGATGATACAACTAATAACTTACATCAAGAGGGGGATAAAGTTAAATATGATGATGACACAAATGTGACATTATATAGATACTACACAAAAAGCGGTGATAGTGGTTTAATTAGTGTTAACATTGATAGTGTATCAAAAGCAACGAGCGTATTTGCTAATAAAAACTAAAGGAGAGAGTTATGGAAACACCAAAGAGATTCACTAAGGAAGAGGAAAGCCTTTTGAAGGAGTTTTATCCTGTTAACGGTTCTGTATGGGTCGGCTGGAAAACACTTCTACCTTCACGCTCCGATTCTTCAATTAGGTCTAGGGCGCACAAGATGGGTTTGGTTGTCACGTCTGCGCAGGCTAAGTTTACGAGCGATGAAGAGCGTCTAATCATGCGCTGGTATCCAGTTTACGGCAAGAACTTCTCAAAGTGGTCTACCCTTATTCCAGGGAGGACTAAGGACGAGATTGCCTATTATGCAGAGCATAATCTATCTCTTGATCCGCCCGCTATTAAGAAGCGTGGTCGTTCTTCTACTTGGAATGAGTTGGAGGACACTCTTATTAAGACTTATTACCCTGTCTATGGTGGAGATAAAGAGATTTGGGACGAGTATCTTCCTAATCACACGGTTGACGAGATTAGAAAGCGTGCGCAGCGACTAAGCGCACAGAATAAGAGTCGTATTTGGAGTGATGAGGAAATTGCATTGCTCAATGATTTCCTTACTAAATTTACGGAGATTAGCGACAAATCTCTAAAGCAGGTTGCTTCTAGGATTTCTACCATTGCAAAGAATAATGAGTAGTGATGCGTGCCATGGTTAAAGACGAGCGATTTGAAAATTGTAATCTGACATGGAATGATGAAGATTACATTAGACTTGAAAATAGTTATGCTTACTTTTCTCAAAATACTCCAAACGAGATTTGGGAAAACGTTTCAACATACCTAAAAAGGACTCCAAAGGCTTGCATGAATGCTTGGTATCGTATTCACCGCAATAAGTCTTATGTGGATAAGCATGACTGGACACAAGAGGAAATTGCTATCCTTAAACATTGCATTGACAATAAGGAAAGCATGAAGTCTATTTCAGAAAAGCTAATGATTCCTCCATACACGATCAGACGATTTGCGAAGAAACTCAACTTCATTGGCTTTAGTGAAACATATCCAGACGTTGATTCAGATAGCATTGATTTTATTTATGCTTATGCTCCGCTATGGCACGTTTCAAGCGAAAAGTGGAAGGACAAGTTTCCAACTATGACCTCTATTGATATTCAAAAAATCAAGAGGACATATGCTCCAAACCGATCTCGAAAGTCACACCTCGACTATGAGGAAACACTAGACTTGTTTGGCGAGTGCATCAACGGCGGTTCTTACGGACAAATCACTAATAGATACAACAATACGCACGAGAAAAAGTTGTGCCGTACTGACGTATACAAGTATTTGTCAAACATGGACGTTACACCAAAATACAATAAGAGTCATTTTGATGACGTTGATGTTTATAGACAACTATCGCTTTTGTGTACAGATATTCTCTGCACAAGTGAGGTTGGCGAGAGTATGCTGAAGGTCTTTGCAGCAAACATTCCTGGTGAGTTATACAAGCTGAAGGACTTTGCCCGTATCTATAAAATTCCAGTAAAAGATGTAATGAGTTTTGTGTTTTACAACTATCAGAATTTCACATCAAATATTGGAATGGCATTTAACTTAGAGGAAAACTAATGAGCAAAACTGCACCTAAGAAGTGGACTTCCGAAGAAGATGCAATTCTAACTAAAATTTTTGAAGATAATCCGTGTACAGACACGATTTCTAGCTATATTGAGAAGAATCTTTATCTACTGCCTGGCAGAACGGTTCAAAGCGTTGACGGTAGAAGTAGATTTCTTGGATTGAATAAAAAGTTTATGGGAAGCTACAGAAGAATTATCGTTGACGAGCGGGATATTTGGGAAACGCTAAAGATGTTCTTTTTATCCAGCTATCCCATATTACCTAGAGCAGACAAAAAGCAGGTGCTAACTTATGAGGGTGGATTTAAGCAGGAAAAGTCTGCAAAATTGATTGTAGACTTTATCCATTCCCGTGGTTGTAAACGCATATCTACCTGCCCATATAATGAGCAGCAACGAAAAGAGTTGTACAACATTGTCGCTAACCTTATGAAGAAGAATCAGACTATTGCTGACTTTGTGTTAAGAATGCCTGTAAAGACAAATCCTATTGATTCTATTTTGAGATATGCGGAGTCAACTAACACAACGTATATCGAAGCTATCTCTACAGCTTTGTATCTTCATGTACTGCAGGCGTATATGCTTGATGAAAACAAGCACGAATCGTCCATGTTTAGTACAGCTAATGCGTCCTTTATGTGGACTCCCGAAGAGGATCAAGATATTAGACAACACAGCAAAAAGTTTATTCACTTTGATCCGTTTGAGTGCGAGATTGTTAAAGAGTATAAACGTGGAAGTCACGCAGCTTCAGTTAGAAGAATTTACCTCAATAACAAAGATGACAAGCAAATTAAAACTGCAAAACGACTTGATGAAAAGCACGAGATTAGTCTAAAAGACTTCTTTGGCTACTTCTTTGGCTACTTTGCTACAGATAAAAAGACGGTAGACGAGCGTTTTGAGCAATACAGGCAAGACAAAGGCATAAGTCTTTCTATTCGCTCTCTAAAAGATGTTGCTTCCTCTTTGCGTGTAGGTGTACAAGGCGTTGATAGAGTTGCTCTAGCATATGCTCCTCAGATTAGCCTTATTCTAAAAACAGCAGACGATTTCTATAGACGAGAAGTTACTGTAAATGATATTATCAATGACAGAGATAAGTTTATGAGCGTTGTTGACAGGTTGTCAGACTTTAGCGTTGATAATAGCAAGAAGGTTTTGTATTCAGCTATTGTTAGCGAAACAGTAAAAAGGCAGATAGAGCATGATTGTTAAAAAAAGAAACATCACAAGCATTGTGGCAACTCTCTTTGTCGTTTTGAGCCTTTTGGGTACATTCTGTACGTCTGTTTATGCAGATGAAAGTCCGTTAGATATGCAAAAAACTGATGTAGAAATTTCCTCGGGTGTATATCAAAAAGATATCAATGCTACATCGCAAAAAGACGATAGCAATAATCAAAAGGTTGAGCCTGTTTCTAACGAAACAAGTGATGAAAGCAACGTGACTTTAGAGGTTATTGATTGCGCTAAAGAAAAGGCTCAAAACGAAGTAAACGAAAGGGAGGATGCAAGCAATTTTGGCATTATGTTAGGTGCTTGTGCTGCAACTTTTGTTATTGGTATGGCAATTTTCATTATGAACAGGAATGATTAAACTATGGCACTTATTCCACTTGAAAACACGAAAAAGTTAATGAATACCCTCAACTTAAAAATTGCGTTTGTAAGTGAGGTTTCTAATGACATGAAGCCGTCTGTAATGCCCTCCTACAGCCGAAGTGGGGACGCTTGTATAGATTTGCGTAGTCGTGAAGATATTACCCTTAAAAGCGGTTGTAGCGCCTTGGTTCATACAGGCATCATGGTTTCTGTACCCGTTGGAGCGGTCGGACTTCTTTATGCTAGAAGCGGTAATGCCCTTAAACATGGTATAGTCTAGCAAACGGCGTGGGTGTTATTGATAGCAATTATCGTGGAGAGGTTGGCGCAATCCTCACTAATTCCTCTAAGGACGATTTTATTATTAAAGTCGGAGATCGTATTGCACAGTTTATGGTAATTCCTCTACCAACACTAAATCTTGTGGAGTGTAGCAGTCTATCTACCACAAATCGTGGTGAAAACGGATTTGGTAGCAGCGGTAAGTAATTTTTTTAAGAAAGGTAGATATGAATCACGTCATTAAAAAGCCTTACATTATTGTTAAGTCAACGAAGAAGTTTGTTAACAATAAGCGAGGTCTTAAAAAGAGAGATATGTTTGCAGATAGGCTAGACTCTGCTTTATCAATTTTGCCACAAAACATGATGAGCAGGGTAAAGAGGGTTACTTCAACTACAGCAATTCTGCAACTTCAAGAATATGCACTAGTCCATTTAAGAATTGAGCAGATGCACGATGCGTCTGTATTCCTTGTTTGCGAGATTGATGGGGAAACATACACTATTCTGGAAACAGACTTACGCAAAAACAAGTGGGATGATATTGATAACATCACACGAGCAGCAACATCACAGACATATTTGAAGCAGATCGTGAAAGAGTACGTATCTACATTAGAAACAAGTGAGTAATGTATACCTCTAGGCTCAATAACAAATTAAACTATCTAAAACCTAATCATAAATTAGATAGGATAAAAAAAGACTCGCAAAATGAGGTTTGACGAGCCTATTGAGGTTATTTACAAAGAGTTAAGTCTTGAAGAATCTTGTAAAATCACTGGCTTAAATGAAATGCTATGTAAGGTTAGTTTTTATCTAAACGACAAACTTTTTAGCATTTACAGCCTGCGAGAGTACATTACACCACCCTCAAACAAGGTAAGTCAGTTTGATTTAGAGAATTCAGCAAGGCTTATATCCTTTACACCCGCTTACGTATACAACAAGTCGCAGCTAATCTGTTTTGATATAGTTCTCGAAGTCTATCGTGATGGCTATTATTAAGTTTTGACAACATTAAGTATTATGTATAAAATATACATAATACGTTGAATTTTATTTCGTTAGGAGTTTTATATGGATGGCGTAATCAAACTTTTGCAGAGTCTCGGTCCAGACGTTCTGAACGTATTTAAGGTTATTATTGGTACTGTCGGCGCAATCTTTACCGCACTTATGATTGTCGATGCTATTATCCAGTTCCGTAAGGATAAGGACTTTAAGACAGGTTTTAAGTACCTAGCAATCGGTGTTCTTATTGCGGTTGTCGCTATTGCTGGCTTTGGCTTTATTTCCGCAATCGCTACTACCGTTGCACCAACGTCCCTCGATGGTGTTGGATCTATTGCAACAAACTCAACGCCGTTGCATTAAATTAAATTAGCATTAGCCGTTTTAGCTGCCCTTATGACAACACAAGGGCAGCTTTATTATGCACTTAATGGAGGATTCTTTGGATATACACAGTAGGGGTATGATTGCCATTCTAATGATTGTTGTAGTGACTACTATCCTATGCACTGCAATAAAATCTATAACTTCAATTTTTAGTCATAAATGATATTGTGTAATTATTATGTTGTTACACAATATCATTATCACTTGATATATACTATTGATATAGAAGGTTCTTTTTAGAAGAAAGGAATGAAATGTTTTCTACTATAGACGGTTGGGAAGCGTTAAGAGATGTACTGTTTTGCTTTATGATCTTGTGGTGCATTTTTACAATCGGACTAGGCTTGTTTAAGGTACTTGTAAAAAATCGCCTTACAGACAAAGAAAACGGTGTATTAGAAATCGCTCATACAGGGTGTTTATCACTTTTGATTGTTTTATCAGTCGCAGTTACTTTACTTACTAGCTTATGTACTTATATGAAATCGCATGATGTACAGCAAGATACACAGCAAGACACCACCATTCCTTTTGAGCAGGAAATGGAAGGACGTAGCTATGGCAACGATGGTAGATACACCATCACAGACATAAAGAGTTATAGAACTATAGTCTATATGCCAAACGGCAGCGATATGGCTAAATAGGCTTCAGTAAATTGTACTTTGTGTAGCTATTATGAATTTCATAATAGCTACTTTTTTAAGTGTATAATATTTGTGTAAAACAAAACTCTTACACAAAAAGGAGAAAGATATGAATTGCACCAAATTTGATATAGATATTGTGGCTACAGGTTCGTCCGGCAACATGACAATCGTTGACGGTTGTATTGCTCTCGATTTTGGTGTTCCTGCAAAGGTTCTATCCCCGTATATTGATAAACTATCCGCAATCCTTATTACGCACAGACATGGCGATCATATGAATCCACCTGCCCTAAATGCTCTTGTAAAGAATCGCCCAGGACTTTTAAGGAGCGGTTTGTATATCAATCAAGACACCTATAACACAATGGCAAAGAAGGCAAGTAAGACGCTTACATTCTTTAATTGTGACAATATCATTAGTGCAGGAGAGAAGTTCACCATTAGTACCACAAACGGGACATATGAGGTTGAAACATACAAAATGCCCCACGGTGATGCTGAAAATCAAGCGTTTGTTTTGACTAATTCATATGGTGAAAAGCTGTTATATGCTATTGACACAGAAACGCTAGACGCAATTCCTCTTGATATGAAGTTTGACGTATTGCTTGTTGAGGGCAATTATGACGAACAGCAAATAGAGGAAGCCTTACTTTCAGAGGATGCAGGACACGCATTTAGAGCGGGGCAAAATCTAAGACATCTATCCGTACAGGCGTTTGATGATTTTGTTGCCCACCACGCAAATCGTAATGCTTACGTTGTACAGATGCACGAGAGTCTTGAATTTGGTGCTATGAGTGGAAAGAGTGCTTACAATCCTCGTGCATAATTAGGGTTATTTGGCAAACCACCTTTGACTAATGCCTTAAAAATTTTATATACTATCAATATGTAATGCCGTTTATTCAGAATGGAGAACAGATATGGGCGTACATATTGACAGACCGTATGCAAACAAGAAAACTATTGCTAGAGAGGTCGCAAATCGTGTTGGCATTTCCAACGTTAAGTCTGAGGAGTATATCAATGCTCTGATTGACGTTTGCAACTCTCACCTAGAGAATGGCGAGGATGTAAAGCTATATCCATTTGTAAACTTCAAGTTCTACAATTCGCAGAAGGCAGATGGATCGATTTACTCCTATCCAAAGGCTTATATCTCAACTCTTGCTAAGAAGTTTGCTAGGGTTACAGAGTAATTTTTTATTATTCGTTTTGGGCAACGTAAGGCGCATCATAATATGTGATGTGCCTTTTTAATGTAGATTATTCTGAACAGGCTACAAGTAATAAACAACTCTATAATTATTCATGTGCCAACTTAATGATTGGAGAAATCTGCTATGAGTATTTGGATGGAACACGATGAAACAGACTGGAAAGACACCTGCGCCGATTTAGATGTGCTTGGTGAGTTGGAAACTATTTACGTTGATGAGATCGGTGCGGTTGATAGGGTTCAACATACGAATGCTATTACTCTAAAATTTAGTTATCCATCTGTTTATACTATTGACCTTTTTTATGATGACCTTGGAATTTGTCAACATTATGCTAAAGAATCTGATGAGGTTTTAACTGAAGCTATTGAATTTGAATTTGATGATGGAATTATTCCAGATAATGTACTCAATAGATACTTTGATGTAGAAAAGCAAGGTAATAGCCTTGTTGGAATTGAAAAGGGCGGAAGCTGCTTTGCACAAGATGTAATTGAAGATTATTGCGACCATATATGTGGAGAGGTATTTCCATTGCTTACTAATTTTTGCGATGGCGATTCTTTTGAAGAGTATTGGAGCGATCTTAATTCTTACGATAAAGAAACCGTTGCTAAGGCTATGACTAAAGAAGCTGGATATACTCTAGTTAAGGAAGGAAAGTACGATGTCTAAAAGTGGTGTAGAAGCGTATATCTATCTTGATTTTTACTCTGATGAAATCTATACAGAGGATGAAATCAATAAGATTACTGGGGTCGATTGTAGTAAGGCTACATTTGAAAGTCCTCTAATTGTTAAACCTAATCAAATCAATGGAGTTTCTTTTACGGTCGCTACAGAAGATGCTGAAAATATTAGGCATCGTATTTTCCCTATTCTTTCAGAAATTTACAACGCCGATAAAGTTGAGTTTGAGCCTTGTAACGAAATGGAAGTAATGATTGATGTTTTTAGACATGGCAGTAAACCAGAGTTTTTTGGAGTAAGAAAACGGATGCCATATTATCTACAGTTTGTCGTATCTGAAGATAGAGAAATGGCTAAACGCATTTTTAACTCTACTATGTATCATGCTATTAAAAATAGTCGCAATCTTGATTTTGTGTTTACAGAGAACGTTGTAAATGTTCTTGTAACACCACTTGACGGGAGGATGTAATGTTACTTTATGATAGTAAAGATAAAGAGTTGCTGAAAATCACACTAGCGGTTAAGGTTTATGCAGACGGCGATATTAGCAGGTCTATGTTTGATGATCTTCTTGGTGAGGACGCTTTAGCAAAGACTGGGGAAACTATCGTTAGATCTTCAATGATTAAAGATTTAGACTTGGATTTTGGCTATAACGAGAAACTATAAATGTGCTATTTCTGACATTTACAATCAGTTACAGGATCTTTATAAAGACGTTGAAATTATAGAGGAGTCTAAGAGTCCTATTATGACAGCCGTTTATGTGCGTGATGACGATGCTACAAAAGTAAATGTTGGGCAAATTCATGTTTTGCTTATTTCGTTTGTAGTTGATCTTTATGACGCAGACGATGCCGAAAAAAAAGTCATTGGTGATATTATTTCTACTTTTGACTTCAACGGTATCTATGTTGACTATGACGAGGACTTTATCGAAATCGAAACGAAGGAGATTTAAGAATGAGCGACTATAGCGTAAGGACATATACTGCCGATGAGATTCCTGCAGACATTACGGAGGAACTTGATCTAAATACTAATAATATTGAGTATTGTACTGTATTTGACAGTCTTGAAGATTTTGCTATCTATGAGGTGGAAGATGGATGGTATTCAACATTAGAACTAAACCATGACTATCATGGCGCACCAAATCTCTTGGAGTATATTAACTACAAAGCACTCGGTACAGCATTGTCACAAACGTGGGACGAGTCCTGTAATTTCGTACTTTCTGACGGTAGAGTAGTTAGCTTTTATTAAATGAGGAGAAAATGAAAATCTATACAAACGCAGACGATCTGCCAAAAGATATTGTCGAATACATTAAAAGCTGGTCTATTATGGAGTGGTCTGCTCTCCTTAATGAGAACACCTATAAAAAGCTAGTCTTGCTTGATGGCTATAAGGAATTGGGCGTTTACTGGTCGAAAAGGAACGACAATCATACCAACACTAACTCTAGGTATAAAAATATGCTTGAAGCTGTTAGAGAAGGTTTTATAACCTATGGTGAATTCGGACAATTTGTAGCAGATGAGTACGGATGGGATGATTTTGAAAATTTCTATTTAGACGATGAGCGGTTTTTGTGCGTTGAGTATTAAAGTCTAAAGTTAAAGTAAACCCTCAAGTTCAACTTGAGGGTTTTTCTTATTTTGCAAACAGAAATAGCCAGGCTTTATCAATGACTGGAAAATTCAAAAAACAGCAGATAAATAGAAAGATAATTGATAGCCAGAGTGTTACAGTCAACCGTGTAAAATATTTCATGAATTTCTTATCACCTAATAAATTAGCTTGCAACGTCACTTGTTTGTATACAGTTGACACAATAATAAAAAATAAAAATAGAGATAGAATAAAGATTGCGATTAGATTTCTTTCCATTTTATTTAACGCTCTTTACTTATTAAAATAGCTTATCAATGAGTGGGAAACCTAAAAGGCAAGAGAGAGAAAGTATTGCCTTTGGAGTCATCCATCGAATGATTTTTTCTGAAAGATCCCTCATGAATTCCTCTTCACTTAATGAAAAAAAGCCTTTAGATTTAACTTGCTTAAATATATTTGACCAAATAACAAAAAGCAAAACTAGCGATAGTGTATAAATGACAAATAGGGTTTTCTCCATCTTATTGAATTCTCCTTACATATTAAAAAGTAGAAGTTAAAAGGCAATAGACAATAAACATACTAATCAAGAACATAAGCAAAGCAACGAATAGCATAAAACGATCCGTGAATTCTTGATTGCCAAACAAATCTTTCCTAGATTTAACCTGCTTAAATATAGTTAAAATCACAGCCAGAGCCACAACTGGGACTAAGAGCCATATCAACAATACAATGATAAGTAACGCTTTCTCCATTTTATTGAATTCTCCTTACATATTCAAAATTGGAACACTCAACAGGCAAGAAATGAAAAGTACACCTGTCAAGAATATAAAAGTTGAAAAGATATAATGTGAGACAAAAATCACACCGATAAAGCCTGTCACAAGTAACATCATATGAATCAAATCAAAGATATAATTTTTTAAACGATTGTCAGATTTTTGCCTTTTCTGCAACCATCGAATTACCAGCAACACAAATAGAGCAAACACTATCATACCTACACCAAACGGTAATTCTATGAGTAGTATTTCATGCGCAAATTCAGCCATCTTATTTGCCCTTCTATCCACTAAAAACAGTTGAAAAAATATAATACAAGACAGAAACAACACCCATAAAGCCTGCGTTAAGTGACATATAAATTGCAACCAAAGCATAATCTTTTTGACGCTCGGTAGGCTTGTGTCTTTTTGCTAACCATCGAATTGTGAGCAACATAAAGATAGCAAACACTATCATGCTTACGCCGAATTGCAATTCTCGGGGCAACGTTTCATAAGTAGGTATAGCCATCTTATTTCCTCACTCTACAACCACAATAAGGACAATAGTCAAAATTTGGTATCAACTCGTTACCGTGCGCAACCTTCTTACGAGTAAACCAACCATCTTCACCTTCCTCACCAACCATCATGATGCCACCGCATTTTGAGCAGTAAGCATTTTCATGATTGTAAGGATCTTCTATGAAGCAGTCACCACACTCGTTATCGTTTTCGTCATACCATACGGCGTAATTCTCCGGCAAAAAGTCACAGGTAGGATCAATGAGGTCTGCTAGGGCATTACATATCTCCCTGTCATACTCATCATATTCACTTACCAAAGTGTCTGGTGTAATTGCTAGACGAGTACCAAAAATCATTTGATGAATATCGTCAATATCAATAGACATCCAGTCCTGTTTAGCCAGTTTACGGAGTTCACAAGCGACTTTGTTGCGCTTTTCTTTGATATTCTTAATATCCATGCCTAATTCTCCTTTTTGGTATTAAGGGACTCAACAAATCTTTCGATATTTATACGAAGTTCAGAAACAGCCATCTTTAGTAGTTCATCTAAAAGATCTTCCTTTGCCCACGTATCACAACTATTCTCTGATACCTCTTTAGCGGTTGTAGATAAATCATAAAAAGAATCTGGACTATCTACACCTGCTACAGAGTAATACTTTTCCTCACTACCATATGAAAGCAAAATATCAAAAGTTTTCTTTTTAATCTTAATAAGTGGCTCTTTGTCGCCATAATAGCTGATGGAAGCCTTCCTAGTATCGGTCGCAACCTCTATAAGCTGCTCATCGTTCATTTTAAGCATATCTTCAAAACTATAGCCAGAATTTAGTTTGAAATTTCTAAGTCGATAATCAGTAGAAACCTCTGCCTTAACTACATTTGTACGAACATAATCGTATACAGGCAAGTCACCAAGGCTCTCAATGTATGCCTTATGCTCATCTTCCTTTGCACGCACGCCGTCACAGTAAGCAATCGCCTTATCACGATCATCCTCTGCCTTAAAAAGACATTGAAGGAGGTATTCTTCTGCGGTCTTTGCGTTTCTACAATCCTTATTAGTTGACATGACAGGTTCCTTTCCTTGTCGTTTAACTTTCGCTAGAAACATATTACTACAATTTTGTGTAATTCATAATATCTACACAAATAAACATTGAGTAATTATTTGCGCAATTCAAAACAAGATTTCAATGCTTATAGTGTAAAATAGTTACACGTTTCCTATTATGAGAAAGGGTATTATTTTGTCTATCATCAAGACTCAATCTAATGTACAGGTTACTTGTGGTATTGCCACAACAAAATCAGAAACACGAGAGCAAAATGATTACTATGCTACCCCCACCAAGGCAGTAGAAATGTTGCTAGATTTGGAAACATTCGATAAGAATATTTTAGAGCCGTGTTGTGGTGAAGGTCATATATCAAACGTTCTAAAAGATGCCGGGCATATTGTGACATCTTCTGATTTGATTGATCGTGGATATGGAGATGTTAAGTCTATCTTTGACTACAAGCATTTTGATGGCGATGTAATCACTAATCCTCCCTATAAAATTGCCCTAGAGTGCCTAGAGCATTCATATGAGATTATCAATGAGGGAAATAAGGTTGCTATGTTTTTACGCCTACAGTTTTTAGAGGGCGTAGCAAGAAGAAAATTCTTTGACGTTCACCCTCCAAAGGTTGTATACGTACCTAGTCACAGACTTTGCTGCGCTATGAACGGCGACTTTGAGAATTACCACGCATCTGCCATGGCTCTATGCTGGTTCATTTGGGAAAAGGGTTTTACAGGAGATCCGATTGTTAGGTGGTTTAACTAAATGAGTATCAAAGTCCTGGAAGCATTTGCTGGAATTGGCGCACAGAGAAAGGCACTTACAAACATTGGTTTGGACTATGAAAGTGTAGGCATTATCGAAATTGACAAGCCTGCAGAAAATTCATACAACCTCTTACATGGGCAAACTAAAAACTTTGGTGATATTACCAAGGTTGATGAAAAAGAACTTCCAGACTTTGACTTGTTTACCTATTCATTTCCTTGTACACAAATATCTAATGTAGGAAGTAGGACTGGTCTAGCAAAGGGATCAAACACATCTTCTTCTCTATTATGGGAATGCGAAAGAATTATCCGTGAAAAGAAGCCTAAATATTTGCTTATGGAAAATGTGCCGGCACTACTCAATAAGAAGTTTAAGCCGTACTGGTTAGAGTGGGTGAGTATTCTTGATAGTTTGGGATATAAGACTTACTATGATGTTTTAGACGCTAGAGATTTTGGTATTCCACAAGCTAGAAAGCGTGTATTTGGCGTTTCTATCTTGGGCGATGAAAACTTTACCTTTCCTGCAGGCAGGAAGTTAACAACTTTCTTTGATTCATTTCTTGATGATCGTGATGACTACAAATATATAGACACCCTGCGATGGGGAAATGAACTTGCAAAACAAAAAAATCAAATCGCAGAGAATCTAAAGCGTGCGTATCACTCAAAAGAATTGGTCGAACTAGGAAACTACAGAGGATATAAAGCAAAAGGCTCGTCATTTAGGTCTACTGTATACTCTCAATTTTTCTCACAATATGGCGTAACACGTACTCTAACAACTAAGGGTGATATTTGCTTTTTAACAGACGATAACAGAGTCCGTGAGATAACGCCCAGAGAGTGCGTCCGCTTAATGGGTTTTACAGATCAAGACTACTTAAAGATGTCTGCCGTTGATAGCTTTGGAAAACGCATTGTAAGCGATAGACAAATCAGAATACAATGTGGAAATTCTATAGTGGTTCAAGTTTTGGAAGCAATCTTCAAAGAAATGTTTAGAGATTATCTATAATAATTAGAGTTACAGATAGTCGAATTCAATGCTATAAACTTGAATAGACAAAAGGCTTTCAACGATTGGAAACGTAATGGCTACACATATTGTCGATGTGGTTTATGAGTTTACTATTTATAAGGCATCTCGTGACTTTTATGAGAAGCACATAAAGGAACTAAATGATATTGAAACAGGAGGAGAGTTAACAGACTTTCTGTTAAAAAATGCAGAGAATCCCTCTGACGTTAATTATTACGACTATTACCTAGAGAATCTTTACGACTACTTTGAAGATTTGACGAGATTTAATAGAATTCCTTTTCGTGGTCGCATGGATGAGTGTATTGCGAAAGTCTACTTCGGTCAAAATGAAGATAAGTATGTTATTAAAAAATGTGTAACATTTATTTTTGACAAAAAAGACATCGAAGATATTGAAAACGTAGAGGACGCTTTTTATAGTTTGTTCGATTCTGAAAATGACAGTTGTAGAAGTAGAGTTTTCCAAGATATTGGACGGGCAGAAATGGTTGCTACCCCAGAGAATACTAAACTTATTGTAGTCAGTCATCGAACTGATGATTAAGGAGAAAAATAATGGCAGTACCGATTGTTGTTGGCGACTCCTGGGCAGAGAATAGTGCAGATGACTTTGTAAATCGTTGTAGGATGTTTGGTTATTTTAATAATATTTCAGACAAAGCACTTAAATATGTATACCGCATTGCGGATAGAAATCATTTTGTAATTCAAGCTGTTAAAACAGATGAGGAAACCGCAGATTTCATCTCCATTGATACCATTCTTCATAACTATTTAGAGCAGGCTGGTTAAACAAACTCCTTATTAAATGTAGATTTATCAAGGATGGCGAGGAACTTGACATGGAAAGTGTTGATTTAGAACACCTTAGCTATATGGTAAGAACCTATGTTGATATTGATGAATTTTTAGCTGCTCTAAACAGACTAGAAGCAATCAATGAGTATACGTATTACACCACTAAAGACCATTGGACTTTTATCTGTATTTCAGATTCTATTTTCATTTAAGAAAGAGGACAGTAATGAGCGGTAATGTCGTTAAGGCTATCACTTATGCAACTCAATTTGCTAATTTTTGTGAGAAATTGAATATTCAAGGTGATTTGACACCTTTAGAACTTGAATCACTTTACCTTTATGCAGTTAAAAATGGATATGATATTGCTCTAGTTGAAGATTACAGCTCCTATGTTGAATTACACGGACTATCATATATATTTTTTGCTTTTCTTGATGATTGGGACATTCTAAAAGATTTAGCAATAAGGGTACATCTATCAGAAGATTTAATTGATAAAACAGATGATAGTGATGAACTTATCGAACTCATCACAACACAAATTGAAAACACTATGAGTGCAAATGACTTTATTGACATTGTTAAGCCATTTTTACCAGCAGGTAGAGTCATTATTCAAATATCTTCTACCTACTGGGGCGATTTCAATTTTATTATAATCGATGATCTTATCTTTATTTAAGAAAGGGAGTAACAATGAGCGTCAACGTTTTTAGAACTATCACTAGCGCAATTCAATTTGTCGATTTCTGTAAGAAACTGGACATCCGGGGCGGTTTGTCTGATTCAGACTTAGAAACACTTTATTCTTATGCAGATGAAAATGGATACGACCTTGTTCTGGTCGATAACTACAGCCGTTACACTCACCGTTTTTATCTGAGCGACTTACTCTTTACTTTTTTTGACTATGACACTCTAAAGGATCTTGCGCTTGAAATTGGTATATCAGAAGATTTGATTGATAAAGCCAAAAATAGCGATGAGTTGAGTGACCTCATCGGGAAACAAGATGCGGGTATAATTGATGAACAAAGTTTTGCAAGCATTGTTGATTCTTTTTTGCCTGCAGATCAATACATTACTCCAATATTATCTAATAATGCCTTCTGTTTTCTTGTAATGCACGATTCTGTTTTTGAGCAGTAAGAAGGTAAAAAATGAATGTAAACTTTTCCAAAACAGTTATTAGCGCAACGCAATTTGTTGATTGCTGCAAGAAATTAGACATCCAGGGAAATCTATCAGATTCAGATCTGAAGGCAATTTACTCTTGCGCAGATAAATATGGTTATGACATTGTTTTAGCTGAAAACTATCAAGACTGTGTTGAGCATCTTAGCATTTATGAGTTGTTTTCTAAATATCTTGATTGGGGTTGCTTAAAAGATATTGGAATGGAGATGGGCGTATCACAGGATTCTATAGATGCAACTCTTAATGACGATGACGATAGGGAAAGGATGAAATCATCAATCTTGTTATAACGTATGCTATGAATAATCTTGATAAAGAAGATTTTGCAAACATTGTTGAGTCATATTTGTCAGATAGCGAGTACGTTGTCCCTGTTCTATCTGAAGGGGATAGATATGACTTTCTTATAATTGATTACTCTATTTTCGAGTGGAACAAATAGAGAGGTTTGTATCATGACTGAACTAACAATTAAATTTAACTATGTGCAAGATTGCGTAGTTTTGTTACGTGAGGATTTTCTTAAATATACGTGTGTGATACTTCCTAAAGAAATAACAAGAGGTCACGCCGACAATCTTATTAAGCGTTGTAGGCATACTGTTTTAGAAGATGAGCGTATCCGTCCTTTACTATTTGATTTGCTAGAGAATATTACTACCACAAAACTTCCGAATGGAAGATATGAGTATTGCGATGGTGGATGGGGAATTTGTAAAGGTGAAGCAATGTTTGTCTTAGCAACTGTAAATGATGAAGGCAATATTGTTATTAGGTCACCTTACTTTCAGAAATTTTTACTTTCATTCAACAGTCAAGAGGAAGATTTTTCGATTGAAGAAGCTATTGAAATATGCAAGGTAGATATTGATGATTTTGTAAAGCGTCACCCAGAGAATTTCCCACTAGATCTTGACTATACACAAGTATCTTTTGGTGTTCATAGTGAAAGATAGTGATTACAATGAAGCTAGATAAAGAGCGAATTTCTAAAATCAAATCAAACATTGAGGTTGATCTTGAATTTTCGCAGGAAGCACGGCAAGAGTGCAAGTCTTTTGAGCCGTTTGATTATGACGATAACGCAGATGCTTTCTTTAACACGATTGAAGAAAAGCTGAAATACGCTATTGAGTGTCTTGATGATTGCAATAAAACATCGGACTTAAATAAAAAGACAGTCTATATCGATGCAGTCATAATTTCGATTGAATCTATAAAGTATGCTATCTATGGACTTCTGGACATTATCTATGAAAAAGATGAAAACAGCAACAATGAAGATGAGGACTTTAAATATAAAGATCTACTAATGCGATTTCGCTTATTGTTTTTAAGCATTAAGGATACAGGCGTTGTTCTAAACAGAGATATAGAGTTTGTGGAATAAGGAAAAGTTGATTATGGAATATGTCATTGAAGCCGAAGTGCGTATTGAATTTAAAAGACTTGTAGATCGCTTTGACTATAAGTGTGGCGAAGAATTTGATGGATTTAAATATGAGCCTGTTCAAGACGCTGCAAAAAGATACAGCGATGGAGAAGATCGTTTCCTTAAAATGTTTGACTATGCCATGGAAAGGGTTAATGAAACAATTTGGGCAGTTGACGATTATCTCAAACTTTATACAGGACGAGTCCTCGAAGAGTGCTTTACCGTAAACTTTGCAGGTTAGATTACGTTAAACTCAATCGAGAGAGTGTTGTATTAAATTGTAATGATAACATCTATGCCATAGGAACGACCGATATTTGTGCCGAAGGAATGGCGTTTGCTGCAATCGAAGCAGAATGTGTAAGTGATTGCGATGAAGGATTTGTGCGTAATTATGCACAAGGAATACTCACAGGACTAATCAACAAGGCTATCGAATCTAGCCGTAGTTATGGTGCTTTTACGATCAAAGAGCCAGAATTCGATATAACTATTGTTGTCAAATAAGGAGGATGTGAAAATGAGTGAACGAAAATATGGCTTGACCATAACATTTGATATTGACTTGTTTACGCCATGCACAAAATATGAAGCAAATTTAGATGGATTAGATTTTCCCATCAATATCCCACTTTCAGAAGATGAGTCCAAACTGATCTTTGGTAAAAATGCTGCGATGGCAGACGATTATTATCAAGCCTTACATTATGCCCAGAAAAGCGGGTTATATGACTCAATTAAACAGGCTCTTGAACAAAATTTTGAATTGATGGGTATCAACACTGGCACGAAAATGGGTGTTGGGTATGCGCCTGTGGGTGTTATGCGTGATTTGACACTACATGGAGTATATCCATACGCAATCGCATTAGAGGTATCTGACGAACTAAACAATGACGATAGACTTGAACTAATTAAGATGATAATTAAGATAATTAACGCTGAACTTAGCAGGTTTGAAGTTAGGACGGGCGCAACCGCACTTCTCTCAGAAGTATGTGAATATTAAACGAAGTAGTAAAGGAGAATCAATATGTTTAATGACGAAGGAAAGATCGTAATATTGTTTGAGGTAGTTTTTGATTCTGCACAAAACATGAACGAAGCCATAGAACTACGTAAAAAAGTTGACAATGCCATCGGTTGCGGTGAGTATTTACTGCCACTACTAGACCAAATTGGTGAATACGACCATTCTAAATGGATGTCAATTTGTTCTAGTGGAACTGTGGTGTCTTTTGATGGTGAATATTTTTCAAGTGCTAAAATCGAGTTTAATATGCGACAAAATGTATCAATGGAATTTCTTGAAAATTTAAAACAGCGATTTGATGATAGCGATTACTACCACGTAACTTGTCAACTAACAGACAAAATCATGCCAAAAGGCTGCCACGCAGAAATAACGGATATTTTCATGGACGATCACCTACTTTAAATAACAGCTTTGTTGTCAATCTAGTATATAGATTAAGGAGATTACTATGGATTATGACGAACTTGTAGACGATATTGTTAAGCAGGTTCACGCCCGCTATGAGGACTATGTTGAGTATCAAGAATCGGAAAATTTAGATGTTGAGCCTTTCGAGGAGGTTGCTGGGCAACTTCTCGATGATGAGTTAGACGATTCTCTTATTTACCATTATCAAATGTTGACAATTATTGAACACACTTGTGACGATATTGGTTCGCTATTCTATAACGGAACAGCACCGTTTGATGGCGGAACACCTTACGAAGCATTCCACAGTGACTGTTTAAGCAAACTCAACATCTAAGCCGGTTGGAGTGAGTAATTATGGAAAATTGTTATGAATTGTCGAATAAAGTAATTGGGCGTGCTAAAGAACTCTACGAAGAATATGATAAAAACAGACATCTTAGTTTAAGCGACATGAAAACAATCGCTGGCAAATGTGTCGATGAAGCTATACGAGAACTCGTTGTTGATGAAGATAATAAATGGATTATTATCAAATGGTCGTGTACAGGTACAAATGAACTTCTCTATGAAGGAAATTTTTATGTGCCGTTTTAGTGCGCCATATGACGATTTTTTTATAATGTTTGTCTACATCAACTAATCGAACAAACACCTCGTTGATTATTTTGAGGTTTCTATACACGAATTTATAGAATATTAGGAGAAAGGGGATATAAAATGTGGAATGAATATCCGCAGATTATTTCGATAAAGATGTTTACAACGAAAGAATAGTGAATCTATTTGGCACTTGTGAAATTGGCGACCAAGGCGGTAGAGAAAAAAATACGTAGTTGATGAAGTTTTTCGGAGCGAACAAACAAGAGTTAGCGTGGGATGAATTTATTGCAAGATGTCCAGATGATACTTTTGGAATTTGCCCAAAAGATAAATTACTTGAGAAAAATACAGGGTCGGCAGATAAAGTTATCGCCAAATGGCTTTATGCTGTTAGTGGCAATTCAAATCGCAGCAAGCTAGTGAATGTTCGTGTTGGTAGTGTTCTTGTTGGTAACGGTGGTATTGAGTTTGACTTTAGATATGACTATGAATTTTACTACGAGAAAACTATTAGCCAATATACAAGCGAGGACAAATCCTGGGACGAAGATACAGACATTCTCATAAAGTGCCTAGGCGATGTGGGCAACGATATAGACGGCGATAATGTTTGGGTTGAAATATATTTCAACGACCACGACTTCGATGCAAACTAACAAACAAATTACTTGCCAATACGACTTGAACAACGGAGACTTCAGGCGTATAATCTTATTTGTCGGAATAAGAAGAGGGTCTCGCTTGAGATCTCCTTTTTTTGTTATCTATTATCATCTACTAGCTACCCCCTCACCCCCTCACCCCACCAACCCAAACAAGCCTACCCCCGCTCTAGGCTTGTTTTTCTTTATTCAACGTCTATTTACCCCACCACCACCCAAACCCCGCCTTAGAATCGCTCTCCGTGGCTCGTTTTTTATGGGAATACCACTCCCAAAATAATCGTCTTACAATGTACTGCTAACGTCTTACAAAATGCCCCGTCATAAACATTCATCGAATCCCGCCACAAATACCTATAAACATTCATCGAATCCCGTCAGAAACACCTCTGCGACTAGAATATCCTATAAATCGCCGGCACACTACAGTCGGGGATAGCATCGTTAATCTGATCCGCTAGCGCCTGCAGGTCTGCTACCCACGCAGGATTAGAAAGACGGCAATACTTCTCTAATAGGTAATCATCGTGGTCGAAATCAAAGGCATCACCCGTTAGAGGTACGCTAAACACACGAGTATTTGCACTATCCTCTGCATGATGGCATAAAATACGCTCCCATGTATCTGCATAGACAGATAACCTACCATTTCCACAACGGTCAAAGTCAATATGAAAAACATTGCTAGAAAGGGTATGAACAAACTTATCCAACGCATCAATAGTTACCATTTCTACTCCTCACTCTCACTCTCAACCTCAACTTCACCCTTTGCCAACCGCTCATGCGAATACTCAAACAAATGAATGGACTTCAAACAATCATTCACAAGTCCGTCTACCTTATTGAGCGACTTCTCCATAGTCTTTTGCAGACGCTCAACCTCTGCGACCAGATCATCATCGCTCGTGCGATTGTCGTGGGCACACTTCTCGCACTCACCATAGATACCTGCCAGGACAGAGTGAATGGCTTTCGCTGTATCTACTACATCATCCATATCAGCAAGCATCTTTGCTAACTCAAACATCTTTCGTTGCATCTCTTTTTGTGTATACGCACGTACTTTCATAGAAATTACTCCTTAATAGCGATTATCTGCAATACAGGCATATTTTAGCACACTTTTTGCCCCTACATTACATCTACATTTTGCATAAAAACTATACCTTTATGCAAAATAATGAATATCGGGGTATTTTTTATACAAAGCACAGGTCAAACGCTTGTCATTTTCAAAACTGTTATAGTTCTCGCAACCAAAAACCAACTAATCAGCAGGTCAGACGGCATATTAAAAATTGGTATCATACCAATATACGGGGATAGGGGTATATTCAACACAAAGCTGCTAACTATCGTCACTTTCCCACACTAAAAGCCACCCCGCTCAAACATAACACCTCTCCAAAACCGCTCAATCGCAGACCCTCAAATCAGCTACATTCATTCAATCTCTTATATAAAAGTTTTAACTATTTTCTCACCGTCACACCCAGCCATGAATATATAAAAGTTTTAACTATTTCTGCACCCATAGCCAAACCATAAAATCACCCATCTATACTCATGTTTGCCAACTGCCGTGGCAGAAACCAGCCAAGTGCCGTGGTAACCACGCAGACACCCTTATTACCCACGCAAAATAGACGATAGCTTAATTACTCATATGCCTATATATAGAGCCTTAAAACGCCTTACATTCGCTCGTCCACCCACTACCTATATTCTCCTGTTAACAAAAGTGAGTTTTCAACAAGTTTTCAACATTCGTCTACTTTTAGCGCACGATCGTCCCTCGAAAAGACCGTTTCAAATCCCTCGATTTTCCCCAAAATCGCTCTCTCAAAAACACAAAAACACCCAAACTGGGAATGTAAAAAAATCAACCCCTCGTCAGTACCAAAGCGCAGGTTATCGCTTTATAACTGTTATAGTTTCGTCAATTTTGCCCCTCATTACCCTCATTTTGCTACTTCAAGCCAAAAGTCAACATTTGCGCAGGTCATTGCCCGTTTTTAGCCAAAATCAGCACCATTTTGCCGTCAAAAAGTTGCTCAAATTCTGAAAAAAGTTTGTGAGAACAGTACCAAACCGCAGGTCAAATGCCCCGTTTTTTGAAACACTACTTTTGCGCATTGCCCGTTTTCGGGCGATTTTAGCGCAGGGGTGGAGTTTTCTGTGCCGGGCGGGATCGGTAGGCGGGGTAGTGAGGGCAGTTTGTAGCGAAAACAGAACGCAGTATGCTTTACCTGCTATTTTGTAGAAATGTAGGCGTTAAGGATCGTTCTCTGCGTGTTTATCTATACCAAAAAATATGCCAAAAAAAGTAGGTTAATTTCATACATTTTAGCTACCTATAACAGCCGTTGAGTTTCGCAAAATTATTTTTGAGAACAGTACCAAACCGCAGTTCAAATGCCCCATTTTTTGAAGTACCGTTTTTGCAAAATTCGCAAAATTGCTACCAAAATGATTAAACTTTTTATATATAAGGCTCAAAAAACGTCTATTTTTAACGTTTTTATCCATGCAAAATACAATTTTGTCTGAAAAAAAGCACAGATTTGCCATGAAAAGAGTGCAAAAAACGCAAAAAATTCAAATTGAGAATGTAAAAAAATCGACCTCTCGTCAGTACCAAACCGCAGGTCAAGTGCCTTGCAACTGTTATAGTTTCGTCGATTTTTGGCATATATGAATTTATATGTTACTGATTGACTAACAATTAGTATTTTTAAGTCTTTAGAATATCGTCATTTTTAGCGCATATATTTATGAAAAACCAAGCATAAAAAATATCTATTTATAAACTTTCTATCATAAAAACGACTGATTTTATTTGCACGGTAGAGTGTTATAGCCAAAAAGTAAATTGAGAATTGTAAAAAAATAGCCTATTCGTCAGTACCAAAGAGCAGGTTATCGTTTTGTAGCTGTTATAGTTTCGTCAAAAACGCCTTATTTTCATCAACAAAAGTTGACTGTACATATAATTTTCAATTTTCCAAAAATCAACGAAATAGCAGGTAGCGTTATAAGTTCTGTTTGCCTATTTTCTTTCATAAAACGTCAAAAAAGTCATTGAGAATGTAAAAAAATAAGCACTTTGAAACAGATAAAACGCAGGTCAGACGTGTTGCAACTGTTATAGTTTCGTCGTTTATGAACACTTGCCAAAAAGTGCCCTAAAATAGCCTTATTTTGCCCCATTTTTACTACTTTTTAACAAATTGTGAAATCGAGTTTTTTGACACAAAATGAAAAACGTGGCACTTAACCTGCTCTTTTAGAAATCAGTAGGAGAAATTATGCTAAATGAATTTGTGTACTTACACCCAGTTACACGCTTCAATTTTACAATTCCCAAGAATTGCCAAAAATCGGCTTATATTTGACGAAAATCATACTTTTCGTTTTCATAAAATGTTGAAAACTTCGCAAATATGGCATTTGACGTGCTGTTTTGCAATTTTCATATAAAAAGTTAGACTAGGCTAATTTGGTACTTTTCTAAATCTTCAGTACCAAAGTCAGTACCAAACTTTTATATGCTCTGAACAGCGTGTTCCACCCATTTGGTCTTTTACCTGTTGACGTTCAGTACCAAAACGCTATTTTTGATACATTGTTTTACATTTGCGCAGCTAAACGGCATAATTTTTTATAAAACCGCTGGACAAACGCTTGTGAGTTATATTTGCGCAGGTCAGACGTGGTGAAATTGTAGCATTATAGGCGACTAATGGTGCTTTTTTGACATTTGAAAAATGACGAAACTATAACAGTTACAAGCGTTTGACGTGCTGTTTTGTTGTTCAAAAGTGTTGATTTTTTTACTTTTCTCAACTACCTGTGAAATTAGTGGAATTGTCACAAATTATTGCACTTGAAAATCTAACCTTTTTCAGAGCCATTGCGGGAGTAGCCGAGTAGGGGCATATGTAGTCTATATATAAGGTTGCTATGACGTGAAAATACGGTGTATTACGTGCATAAACGAATAAGTAGACGTGTTTTCTATACGAGCGTCTTAAAACGCCTTAGAAAGGCTCGAAATCAGTAAAAGTAGGTCTGATTTTGAGGTGGCAAAAAATATTTGGTACTTTTGGTACTGAAAAAACCCAAACAAACTAGTTTATAAAACCTTTCCTGCGGTTTTGTTGAAACGCAATCGGGCGATTTTGACGAAACTATAACAGTAGCCTGCGCTCTGTTTTGAATGTTGAAAAGTAGGGGTATTTGACGCTTGATATTGACGGATCGGGTAGGCAAGATGAGCCATTCTGTACATTCATGCTTAAAAACGGTGAATATTAAGCGTCTGTAAGCCATTTTAAGGCGGTATTAGGGGCATAAAGGCACTATTTCACCCTGCTTTTCCTACGTCTTAACGGCAGTAGAAGTAGCCAGAATGTTGGTCTGTTTTACACCTCAAAATCGGGAGTAATGGTAGTGGTAATTTGCGTTAACGTGCAATAAATTAGGTCTATTTTTACCCTATTTTTAGGTGTCTGATTTTAGTTAACGTGCAGAATTATGATACGCATTTAGCACTCTCCACTAGGGGATAACGCACTCTCTCACCGACATAACACCCCGACCCGAGCGACCCTGTGCCGACCCCCAAAGTGCCAAAGGGCAGTAGTAAGAATGACAATCATGGCGGACAGAGTTGTGTATATTTTAAGGTTTTTTATACAATATAGGTGAGGTTTACTGTTATTTCTTCTTTATCTCCTTTCTTCTTTGGGCGTGCCGTTTTTCATGGTAAATTATTTATCCATGAAAAACGGCGCATTGAACGTTATGTTTTTTTACGTTGCTATTTTGGTCTTTTGTTGCGCCTAAAGGCGCAAAGAAAATTTTAGGTTTGAACAATAAGTTACATGTAACTTATTGTAAACAAATTTTCTAAGTTTGCAACTAAAAAGCAAACAAAAAAATGCAACGTCACGAAAAAAACATAACTCTAATTGCGCTCGAGTTTCTATTTTAACAATTACGAAACTCTCGCGCAAACTAAAAAGAAAGAAATATATAGTATACCACAGTAAACCTCACCTATATTGTATAAAAAACCTTAAAATATACACAACTCTGTCCGCCATGATCGTCATCTGCCGCTGGCACGAAGTCGCTAGTCACTGAGTCGTGTCATCTGGTGCGGTATCCCCGGTGGAGTATGCGTATCGTAATTCTGCGCGTTAACAAATCGAACACTAAAACTGACGATAAAATGAACCTGTACTGCGCGTTAACGCAATCACCGTGCTCGCGAATTTATGTGCTGGTCGACTTCACGACTGCTACGGGTGAACGTGGGAAAAACGAATGGTGACATAACTGCCTAATACCCTAAAGCAACACGCGCGCTTAATATTCGCCGTTTTCGACGGCGAATGCGGAATGGCTCTGCCGGCAAAATCGTCATCAGCGTCACCCTGCTACTTCGGCATTCAGCAGAGCGCAGAGCTTCGATGCTGGTTTCGTCCGGGCGTCGCCCGACCTTTCAGCTGAAACCACGCGGCATGACTCGTAGACTAGTTTGAGTTTTCCGTGCCAAAAAGCAAAGTAATGCTGCCTCAAACTCGGGCCTACTTTTGTTCGGCTGCTACAAACGCCTGGGCGTATATTATCAGCACATCTGCTGATTCGTTTATGCGTAATACTTTTCGTATATTTCACGTCATAGCAGCTTATGGGCATACATGTCTGACTACTCCACGGTAGCTCTGGTGGATTTGCGAGCATGTGACTGGTGTGGGCACTGATGTTCACCGGGTGATTGAGGCATCAAACGCTGATTTTAACACGACAGCGCGATCGTGCGCTGCGTTCGTTTTCAGTCAGCGCCGATGGTGCGCCTATGTCTGATGTCACCGTCGTGCGCAATACGAAGCGCTTTGATCGACGCTTCTGGCTGGTGATGCCGTTTGCTGCGCGAAATGCAGGTAACGTCGAAATGGCGTTTTATTACTGAACGATCAGTGAACCAAGTAGTGGGCCGCATTCATAAGTTTGGTGCGGTGCTGAATTTGAAAGTACAAATTAACCTGGTCTAACTTTGTATGGTGCCGAAACGGCACGTCAAGCCTGTTCCAGTTTTCGGCGTTATGAACGGTGGTGATATGACGTTTTCTTGTTCTTGAGACCAAATTGACGTTAACAGCTTCGCCATTGTAATTTCTTCTGCTGACTACAAGGCAAATGTACGTTCATTTTGTGTCACTCGATTTGAGCTGATGGCAAAAATGAGGCAAAAATAATGACCTGAGGGCACTTTTAATGTTCATAACAACAGGCTCTGTGCAGCGTGTTTCACGTTTAACAGATGTATTTACATTCTCGAGCGTTTATAATGAACATAACGCCTGTTCGTTGATTTTGGAGGTGAGTATAATATTGCAGTCGGCTTTGTGATGAAATAAGGAAGATTTGACGAAGACTAACGGCACAAAACAATAACCTGCTCTTTCGACGCGACGAATGAACTGACCACTGCAGTTACTCGATTGCACGGCTTTATAACGCCGTGAAGCCATCGGTCGTTTATGATGAAAGTTGTAGATGAATATTTTTTGTGGCGGTTTTCGTAAATAACAACTAAAGCGACAAAGACAAAGCGGTGATCGTCGTATGTAAATTCGCGAAAATCGCGAGCCGCCAGCACCGGACCCGCCCTGCTCGAACAATTTTTGCGTTTTCATCGTGGTACGTTTTCGAACAGCTGTATTTTGCGTGGATAAAACGAATGAACGTTTCGAGCCTTATAAAGTTTAATCATTTAGTAGCAATTGCGGGCTGGCTGTTACTTCGTTGTTGCCGTTTGGTATTCTCAAAAATAATTTTGCCCGGCTCAACGCTGACCGCCAGGCCAACTGGTGAGGTAACTGCTGGCATATTTTGGTGAACATAAACTGCACTGAGCCTCTTTCGGTCTAAAATGTTTCGAAATGGCATGTTAGCGTTCGTTTGCAAAATACTGACCGCCGACGAACTCCGCGCGCGTCGCCGAAGGGCGATATCGAAAGTAATGTTTCAGCGAACCTGCGGTTCTGTTCTCAAAACTTTCGAATTGACGGCACGAGCGGCAGGCGGTGTGATTTTGACTGGCGGTGACCAACCTGCGCAAATGTTCCGACGGCTGGTAACAGGCGGTGTGTTGAAACTGGCGGTTATGGCGACCTGCGCTGACGGTACCGTTCACTGAGCGACTGAGAAATCCGAGGACGGTCTTTCGAGAACATCGATCGCTAAGACAGTGTTGAACGTGCGGAGAACTATGGAGTGAACGGACAGCGAATAATTTTAAACTCTATCTCTGGGCATATAATGAACTATCATCTGTTGCGTGTAAGTGAACGCGTAATTCACGGCACGCCAGCGTTTCTACCACGGCAGAACAACAGGCACAGTGAATGGTGATTTTATCGAACGGCTAACAGGTATGGCTCGTTAAACACCTGTCATCGGCGATAGTTAAACTTTATAAAATTGGTCGTGGTGAGTGCAATTTGAAGTGTTATCGAGCGGGTAATGTTTGATTAACAGCTTCTTATCCCCGTATGTGTTCAGTACAATATGCCGTCTGTTCTGGTTTGATTGCGAGCTATAACAGTTTAATGACAAGCGACGCAGTAACACAGCAAAATACGATGACCATTATTTTATAAGGTATAATTTTATGCAAAATAACGAATTAAACAGAAAGTATTAAAGCGCCTGTATTGTCGCTGTGCAAAATGAGCTATGTGCATGCGTATACGCAGATGCAACGAATGATGTGTGGTACAGCGGCTTCCGGTCATGTTTCACCAACGATATCAAGCTGCGCACATTGTCGCGGCGTGTACGGTCGCGAAGGTGACGTCTGGGCTATGAAAATCGCTCAGCCAAAACAGACGGCAATGAATGATGTTGAGTCGTCGGTGACTGATATTCACATAAACGGTTAACAGAGTGATGGTTGAAATGATGAAATGAAAATAATAACAATGACGTTGAATGAACTATTCATACTACAACGTGTTTCATGACTGACCGTTGTGAAATAAAGATATCTGTCTATGCAGGCTACATCGGATGTCTATGCCATGCAGAAGGATAGTGTGCAACTGAGTGATACGTTTCGACCACGACTACTATGAAGTATTGTAACAATCTAAGTGAATAGCTGGAACAAAACGCTGGCGATCAACTGCTATCTGCGACGTAATCGTGCCGACGATACAGAACTAAAGTATGGTGTTTCTGACGGATTCATAATGTTTATGGTATTTATTGGCGAGGATTTCGTGACGAGGGCAGACGTTAATGGTATTTTGAGGTGTGTTCCGCGAACGACCGCGAAGCTCTTTTAGGCGGTTTCAGGGGTGGTGAAATAATGGGCGTTAATGAAAACAAGCGCCTGGCGGTGGCTGTTTGGGTGAGGGAAAGTGTGTGATGAATAAAAGGAGATATCGGCGAACCTTGTTCAAATGAATTATGCCTCGTTGTTCAAGTCGTATTGACGGCTGACGGTGGCGCTCGAGAAGTCGTGGTCGTTGGCCTCTTTGGCGCATCTTGGGCACTTTATCGAATGTCTGTATCTTCGTCGAGGGCAATCTCGCTTGTGACTGTCACTGTAATAAACCATGGTCTCTGAAGTGTGTGCCGCTGCTGATTCGCAACACTGCGTTGTGCCTGTTTAACATAAAGCCATTTGGCGACTCTTTTATCTGCCATTTCATTTTCTCAAATATTATCTTTGACAAATTCAAAGTATCATCTTCAGACATCTTCGTCGTCGTCGCATGTGTTTGTTCATCGCTTTCATCGCGGCCGCCTTGATCGGTATGGGCCGCTGTTCTTCGTTGTGTATCGGTGTCTGGCGGATCGTTCGGCCCCGCTATCGCTGCTCTAATATTCTGCTCAAATTCGTGTGTAAAACATCAAAATAATCAACGAATGTTCATTCCGATGGTGTGTGAACGAGCATTATAAAGTAAATCGCTAACGCATAAACTTTCGGCATGAAAACTACTTCATGTATTGTACGACCCGATAATCCATTGTATCTATCGGCAACGGTTCTCGCAACTTCATCGACACATTCACGACGTTTCTTTCGAAACTAGATTTGTTTTATCATATTCTTCGTAAGATTCTTTAGCACGCCCAGTACATTCGGCAATTTCGCGGCAATTTCTATTCACTCAACCGACGGAATCGACGGTTTGGCAAGCGGCTCTTCGTCACTAGGTGTTCCGCCATCCGCTGTGCTGTTCCGTATGGCTCGCGAGCAGCGTAATAAACCACCGTGTTCGTGGTGTCAGCGTTGATATTAAGAATCGTCTGCTCGTATCGAGACGGTTCGAAAGGCTCGTACAAACCTGGGTGTGATACTCGCGCCAGCTCATCGCAACGGGCGTGAACTAACAGCTGTATCGTTAATTCGTCATGTGTCAATCTCTATGCTGAATTGACAGCTCGCTGACATTAAAGTAGTGGGCAAATCGTAATCCGTTATGCGTGACGCTGCACAACGCCGTTTGTGTTGATTTCGTAATTAACTCGTCGCTACCGTCGCTGTTTCAAGAACAAAATTCCCATTGACCGACTGTCGCGTCATCGTTTTAACGCTTAGCGTCACCGGCACCGCAGTACTGAGAACAAGTCGGCATCATTGGCTCGGTCGTATTCTGGTGTCTGGTAGTGGCGTGTCACCGCAACCGGCGGCGTGTCGCTTTTACGTGATTCTGTAATAAATTCGTATTTTGTGCGAAATCGGCTGGCGATGCTCACTAAATCATTAAGCTGCCGATTACTCGCTGCCGTTTAATCACGCGCTACGGTACCATCAAACTGCGAACCGGCGTTAATCTCTTGATGTCTCGGTGGTCCAGTCTATCGTCATTGTTCGTTCGTCGAATACCTCGCATTGCGACGTGGATATACTCACGGCCTTGATGTCCGTCACCTGTACGAACGCCTTTGCCGGCCTCGTCGCGGTGTTGTGCCACTCGGTCAGGGTACCATTCGAAACCTGTTTAGTGATCGCCTGCCACTCTGGGCATGTGAGCGATAACATCGCAGCATTTTACAAATCAATTTAATTCATCTTCTGAAAAGTGAGACCAGTGATGGGAGAGTCTGGTCCGCTCTGGGCCAGCTTCATGTTTGATAGTGGCATGAGGTCGATAATCAAATGTTGTGTCGGCTCATATTTTCGTTCGCTCATTCACATCTCCTTGTTGGGCGTGGACCCATGTCGATTCTGACTTTCTTGATCGTGGGCACCGTAACTACGGCTGGTCGACTGTGTTGATTGTCTGTGGTGTGAGCTAAAGCATTAGCGGTGCACCGATATCGCTCCATCGCGATCGCCACGATTCTGCTGGAACCGTGACCGTCGGCGCAAATGGCGGTCGTTCTATGATCGACGTTACGGTTGTCTGGCTTGCTCGACGGTTGGCGTGATCTGGAAACGCAAACAGCTGGGATCAGGTCTGTGGGTTTGAGATAGTCGGCTTGGTGTTTCGTTAACCGCACCGCGGCATGGTGTTGAGAACGTGCTGCTCCGCCTCGTGTGTGCACGGCGTGTGGTTTCGGGCTCTGTTGCGTCATCGATGTCGCCGCAAGCGATTCCTGAAGTCTTTGGTCAATGCGCCTTCGTCGACGTTCCATGGTCTTTCGCCATTCCACAAACTCTGCTGTTTGGGTGACGCCTATCGCCGGTAACCAAAACAAGCGAAATCTCGATAACCTATTTAAAGTCCTCGTCGTTGTTCCTCACTGTGAATAATATCGTCAAGATATTTCTTCAGATAAATCCGAATTATCGGTATAGACTGTCTTTGTTGGTCCGATGTTCGGCCGATATCGCGCTCAGCATGTTCGGCACAACTCAGTCGTTGAAAACATCTGCGTATCGTCATCGAAGCGGCTCAAAACGCGCCGTGGCTGCTGGTCAGATGTTGCCGGTGATTTGTTACGGGAAGTGCGCTGTTTATCTCTGACACCGTTGTAATCTTGTCTTTCGCTGTAATTGCCGAAAGATGCGGCAGCAGTCGGATGCGGTGAATTGCGCGAACGACGCTGATCGTGTCGCATGTTCGATCGAAGATGTTTCACTGTGACGGTGGATGGTCATGCGGAGCGGGTGACCGTAACGGCTGTTGCCTGCGTCGTTACGGTTGGAACAATTCTTCGCCTTGCAAATTCCCCTCATCGCGGCTCATCTTTCCGTTCGAGAAGTTTTAATGTTGTGTATTCTCTGGCCGTCAATGGTGGTGAGATATCTTCAAACGGTAACCTGCAACGCGCAATGAATTGTCGGCGTGTTCTTGTTCATTTCTTCAGGAGAATATCTGCCGACCGCGTTGAAAATCTCGCATGAAAACACGCAATCTTACATGATTAAATTGGTGTTCGTCATATTCATTTTCTCTGTTGTTCACTCAATAAATCAGTGTAAAGAAGTCATGTCATCACTAAAGGTCATTTGGAACGGCACGTACTCATATCGACAAATGTTTCAATGTTTTATGAGTAACTATTTGTCCAGACCGGTCGCCAGCGTTGTAACAGATTGATGTTCGTCGCTGGTCATCGTCGTCCAAGTTGCATCTCGCCAGAATCACCGTGATGCGCCATCGCCGTTCATGTCTTTAGCGACGTCAATGTTCGAAAACGACATAAATGTGGATGCTCGACGATGTTGATGGTTTTCGTGAAACAATCGTAACGTTTGTCTGCGCGGTAAATTGCGGCTGAATACGGATGATGGTGCTGATGTCTGAGGCTGTTGCGGCAATCGGCTGAGCCGTGCGTAACTGTTTGAAGGTTGTTCGTTACACCTTCTTGCAACTCGGGCTGAAGTCGTCGTGCAGAAGGCGAGCGATGACCGGATGACGGATGATGGTGATGCGCGAGCAGAAGATCGGCAATGGCACTGGCTGTTCATCGATCGCTGGCTCGCTGTTACTGACGTCAATCAAATTTCTGATGTCGCAATTTCAGCGGGCTCCTTCAGAAGTGTCATCAAAAAGTAGTAGTCGCTCGAGATAAGGCGATCTGACGGCCGACGTTCAGGTCATCCACCATCTGCGTAGAAATAAGTGTTTCAGTGCGATCAGACAGGCCGGTCGGGTTTCTTCACCGAGAAATGGGCAGGGGTGGTGCGCAGCGACGGTTCAAAAGGCTGGTCGACGCCGTGACCTCCGCGCAAGATGAATAAATCGTTCCATAATCGTGAAGTCTTGACAGGCTGAAGATATTTGAACAGCGACTCTGCCTGCTGGTAAAATGACGGCAACTCGTCGACAAAGTGTTGCACTCGTAATGCTGTTGATGACCGGTTCGACAGGTATCGCTATCATCTGTTTATCGGTGGAAATCTTCGACAGATGATATGGGCCCCAAATATCCCAATCATCGGAAAACAAAAACCTTGTGATGGTCCGTGTGTTTGTAGGAGCATCGTCTTCGGCTGAAATTGTGTCGCTATCTTTAACTGCGCCAAGGCTGGTATTCGAGATTCACAAAGTGTCAAATCTTGTGATGTTTTGCAAGTGCATGAAGCCTGCGACGTTACCGCTCGTCTGTCCTCTTTCTTGATGAAATCTGAAATACAGATCAATGATCTTTAATGATGTGTTATGTCTCGTGATTGCTTCTGTCTGTTTAAAACGGCGGAATTCATCAATATCAGCAGAGTTCTTACCATATAACAGGTGTTCTAGTCATTGCTGTCAGGATATCAGGCAAAATCCGTTTAATAAGGGTTTGTTATTCAACCTTAACTCTAAAATAGTTATGAAGAATGTGGCTGTCGGCGGAGATGATCTGCGTTTCTGTTTGACGAATACCCAAAATGATTTCATCGCAATGCTGACAACTCTGCTGTTGCTTTGTCTGGTAAAATAACCAAGCAATCTCTGACGATTTGCAAAGTCACATCTGCGCTATTCTCGCCGGAGATAACCAACAGCTCGTAGTATTTTCTCGCCAATATCCGGTTCGATGACGACTTCGGTTAGTATTCTCTGGGGTAACTCGTCTGCCGTCAGCATGAGCCGCCCGACGTATTTTTCATCGAACAACTAACGTCCTCATTTCAATATCTTCGATATCTTTGTCATAAATGTTGCATTTTTAATAACTGCCCCATCTTCATTTTGACCGGTAGACTACTTAATACTCATCCTCCACCGAAAATTATTAATCTCGATCCAGATGCTAAACAGTCGTAGGTAATAGTCGTAACTTGGTCCGAAGCCTCTGCATTTTAACAGTGTTAACTTCTCTCTGTTCAATCATTGGTTCGCTATCTTCTTTCTCCTCTTCATAAACCCATCATTTAATATCTCAACCGTCGTTTCAATCTTGACCTTTGTCTGTTCGAGTTGCCAGCGTGAACTAGACATCTGTAATCTGGTGACCATGAATAATCAAACGTTTCTTTTGATTGCTTCCAACGGACCGCTGTAATTTCACGTGTGTTCGACGTCATCGCTGCAATGCGTTTTCCAGGCTATCGACGACGGTATCTTCGTGAGATAACGATGTCAGGCCGTTGAGCAGACGCCTCTGACGTGCGGACGTCGTGTTAAACGAATGTCGCGGATGTTGGGCCTGTTACGCCGCTGTTGACGGAGGTGCTGATGAACAAATGACGAGCGGTTTCTGGTTCGGCTGTTTGGTGCGCTGGGTCTCTGCGTTGTTTTGTTTTGCAATTCATTTCCCCCCGCGGGTGTTCTGTTGTGGCCGTCGCGACCGGTAGTGAATCGAAAGTGACTTCCTGCCTGCCGAGAAGGTAATTTCGTCGCCCAGATAGAAAACGCCAGGCTGCAACTTTCACCAACGTGGTACCAGATCTCTGTCGCTGTCGCCAATCGTCTTATATCCCAGGCTATCGAAGTCTTTCACGCCAACCATGCGGCCAAACATTGATGATGCGTTTATTTCATATTTGGGCTTCTTTCACGGATATTCTTCGCACGTTATGACAGAAGATGTTCGACACTTTATGAACGATCTACTACGTGGATATTTATTACGAAATGAATGGTGAAACAAAATCAGAGGTCTGGGGGTTCTTTTCATCAGCGGTAATATCGCCAGTTACAGTTTGTATGTGGTTGTGTAGTTTCGACTGAAAATATACGCTGGTCAGGCTGTGGTGTACTCTGACCAGCGGTCAGCAGATGCCGGACTTTGATATCGTTTGATTGAACCGCTGACGTCGGTCACTTTCGCTGCAAATGATTCGGCATGAAACGTAACGGTGGTGTTCTCGGGGTCTGCGTTCATAACGCGGCGAAATCTGTGGTGCGTATACTGTGGCACGGAGGGTGAACGATCGAGGTGTTGCTGCGCCCTCAAGAGCTGTGGGCGACGCTGTTCCTCGTTGATGTGGACGCTCTGGGCGCTCTGGGGGCAGTGCAGGAGGATTAAGCGTGCATCGCCATCAAGGTAGCAGCAGTCAGACCAGACGCATCTCCATCACGATCGATCAATCGAAGATGCAATATGCCGGCATCTTTGAAACGTTTGACCTGTGACTTCTGGCTGTCGCATCGAATATTTCCATCTAACAACATTTCTGCTGGCAGCGGAAGTGCGCGTCGTCGTTTGTCTCATTTCGATTTGTTTGACCACTGAAATAACCTGTGCGATGAACCAGTCTTGATGGACAAATAACGCCATGTTGAGAACGTGTGACATTTGCACTATAACGATGATCGCGTTTTGAACAACGCCAAATGTGCTCGGTGTTTGTTGTGTGGATGATATGGTTACGCAGGTATGTGTGTTTCTGGCGGATGAGCGACGGAAAGGGCTATAAGTTGTGGCGCAGACCGCGACCTCCTTCGATATTAACGGGCGGAGGACTGATGGTGGGCGCGGGCGTTGCTGCAAGCCGTGCGTGCTGGCGGCGCCAGGCGCCGTTGAGCATGACTGCCTGTCGTTAACCATTCAGCGCCGCAATGTGATGGTGATTCTGGTCGCGACGAAAATTTCGAGCTAAATTCTGGCGCAGGCTGAATAGCAAATGAACGATGACGCGCCTGAAGGTTGCGACCGACTACTGAAAACTCCATCGTATTATGGCGACAACCGCTATTAGATTAAAGAGCTTTGATCTGCTCATGTATTGATGATGTGCTCTGTGTGTGAATGAATGGATTCTTTTATCGGTATCTGCAACCGCTGAAAACCATCGAAGGTGAACCCGAGCCAAAACGGACTACTAAGATGACTGTTCTGACTTCATGTAAATATCGAGAAGACTGTTGAACTCACTAATACCCAAAAGGAGGGTGGGCATGGACGTGAATATCGAAAAGCATGACAGCTGTAACGGCTGGCTGGGCTGGATAATCTGTGATGATGACGTGTTCATCGAAATGATTTTGACCTCGTCGCGCATTACGCGAACACTGACAAGTATTGACGAGGGTATAAATAACCTGGCAACCTCGTGTTCTGCGGCTTTGCGGAGAAATGCATGTGGCTGCTGACAGCTGACGTTTGCTATGACGCGCAATCATGCTGCCTTTCGAAGCCGTGCGCATGACGGTTTGACCAGTGAGGCGTTTGCCTGAAATTGCTGCAATAACGGATGACCAAATTTGACGTGGCTCGCTGTTAATGATGATAAGATGACTGCCGTAACGCTGCGAACCGGCGTGTAGTGTTCTTCTTCCTGTTGCTCTGGTCAATAATTAACCAAAGGGCACAATACCGAGCGTCAGGTATGCTGGTGCAGGCCTGTGTCGCAACGGGCTTTATGGTGTGCGACTGCAATGTTGTGCCGCCGGCTGTTTTGTGGATGAAAGGCAAACAGTGCGTAACTCTGCTCGTGGTACTGGGCCAGGCTGTGATGATGTTTGCTGTTGTGTTGTGTGGTCGACGGTTGAAAACTGAAAATCGACGTCGTTGAAGAATATGCGGTTTGTTCATGTGATATTGCTGTTGACAGGCTTGTCGGTGACCTGATGCCGTGTCTTTCAGCACGCTATTCTTGACGGGCATTTCTTGCTGATAATGTTGGTGACAATGAAATTCAGCAAATGGAAGCGTTACTTATCGTGTGTTGATGTGGTCGGTGTCGGCTGTGATTTAACTATGTTGGCGGGTTAAATCTGGGGTGACACGGCGATGAGATGCAGATAGTTGCTGCTGGTGTATGTTGTGTCTATTGCTGGCACTACACTGTGTGGTGGCAGATGGAAAACTGTTGTTATACTGCTATCGTGGTTTAACTTTCGACTGATCAAAATATGTTAAACAGTTAATCTAAAAACTTTTTCGTGAAGAACTAATGCTCGGGAAAAATCGTTCGATGGATGACTCGAAAACATTAACTCTCTTGCCTTTGGACTCGCTCGATGATAGCTTCGTGCAACAAATGAGCGTTAATAAAGGCGGAAGAATCTGATCGCGATCTTGTTCTGTCTCTGACCGCAGTACGGTAATGACCGACGCCATACAGGCTGGTGATTACCAATGGTGACGAAAACCGTGAATATTTTACGTTGACTGTAAACGCTCTGACTGTCGTGTCTTTCTGTTGTCTGCTGTTTGATTTTCCGATCAGGTAACCTGTTGTTCTGGCAAACGGAAAACCCTCGGGGTTGAACACGGTTTACCAACTTTGAACTGTGCTCGGCGCCGCTAAATAAATTTTCAAAATCATCGCTCATGCTCACCTGGTCGTCCGGTCACCATGAGCCGCAAACAGCGGCGGCTTCAGCATGTTGCAACTACCTGGGATTAGTGTTGACCTGGTATCGTTCGCCTCGACCGATGTTGTTCTGTAACCATCGGCAGACGCTTTGCCGTTCGTGAGGGCGAACACTCACGCTCAGACCGACAATGTGATAAACAATATCTTTGGCAGACGTCTGCGTTAATATAATTTCATTCTCTCATTGTAAAGTAACTACTCTACCGTCAATGCGAATAGGGACTCGTCACGTTTATTGATAACACTGCCGGTGCTTTATTGGTCTGCTCAGCGATTGGCGCCATGGGCGTGGTTTGGACCATCCGTCTTCGCGCCAGATAACAGGAATCGGACGGTCGAATACGGTACTGATACTTGACTGTTGACCAGATCCGGGATGCATCCGTGACTGATGTGGGATATCGGGCGTATCCTCATGCGTATCGGTCACTCGTTCTTAGATCGCTGGACTCGTTTCACGGTCTCGTCGTCGGCGTAATACCGTTGAGTCGAGGGTAGAATAATATCATGATGTTTTTTTTCGGCTCATGGTCGACTGCAGGCGAATGAAGCAGGCGTGCGCAGCGGCGTCATCGCGGCTGATATGGGACTCTTGAACTCATCTGCTTTCGGCGGTGTTATGGTCGCCGTGACGGTGGCAAATGTCGAGAAATAACACGGTTTTCTCGTTATAACCGAAAATCAGTCGTCTTTGATCGTTGAGATACGGCGATGGTTTCCCGGGTCTTTGCTGGTGCCAGAGATCGTCAGGCGAACTGCCGCTATGTCGCCGTCTGCAAACCTGGCCGCGGTGTTTTTTTCAACGGCTCTTCGTCTTTGCGCATCATCGGCTGTTACCATCCTCCCGTCGGTGATTACAGGGGCATTCAAATCAGATTGCGACTGTTACAATGCATGAGCGGAGTTAAAATGGTTAACCATTCTCTGTCTTCGAACCCGGCGAAGCTATCGGGCTCGGCATCATTTCTTCTCAAAAAACTCGGTTTACTGCCGTAAAACATCGATCGTGCCCGTTTCGTTACAGGCTCAGCTCGGCGTCGGTGTATTTCTGAAGATGAGAGGCGATGCAATGTTTACTAAACGTGTGGCGGCGACAATGAAACTCGTTGATTTGATTGGGTTGACGAGCCAGAGGACTTTCGAAACAACCTTATGGGCGATATTTTGCATCGCAATGAACTGCATCGGTGAAAATCGAGATGGTGTCGCCTGCACCGCACAGACATCGTACTTTCGCTCGCTGCTGGGTATATCGCTTCTGATCGCCAGCGCTGGCGAGATTCTTCGTAGATGAACCGGCTCAATACTCTTCAAGGGAGATCGTATCATGAGTAATGAAGCAATGAATGCCTCATGTATGGTCGCGATAATCTTCGATTTTTATCTTGTGCTGGCTTCGCCCGCACCGATTCAGCAGGCTATTGCTCTGTCAAAACAATGCGTTATCGCGGAACAATTCCGTCGAATTCAAATTCGACAACTTTCGGTCAAAACCTGTCAGTATTTTGCGACGTAATGGTAAATTGAAGATAAGCTCGTCGACCAATGAAACGAATGGACAACTGGAATTTAGGTAGTATGTTGATATCGGCCGCGCGTCATCGACTGAAATGATTTCAACTCTTAACTGCCGTCGGCGGCTGTTTCGTCGTTCTCCAATGCTCAGCAATTTAATCGTTGGCGCATGGTGGTGGAGTTGTTTGTGCTGTAACCTGTTCGCAATCTGCGTTAAGGCATCACGCATGCCCGTTGAAACGAACAAAAGGTACTCTGACGACCTCGCGGCAGGTGAGATATGGCTGCGGACGGGAGTAAATCGTCAGCACTGCTGCGGGTAACAGGGCAGTTTCTGGTGGACGGCACGTCTCGCCTGGTGAAGTTGCAGGCGTCAGGCGTTGACCTACTCCTCGAACGCGTTAAATGCCAGCGGTACGTAGTTTCTTCGTTTACTGATGTCGTATGTACGCCCATATCTGTTCTCATTCTGAATGTTTCAGCATTATATTGATATTATCTAAAAATTTTTGAGCGATCAGGTGGTTCTGCTGGCACTCTTTCACTCGCCCAGCACCAAGTCAAGACTCGTGCATCTGTACAACGTGGCATTTTGATGAACAATAAAATCGAAACGCTGTGCCAGGAATGTTGAATTACACAACGTCTCAGATAGTGGTCCTGCATCTCTGAAGTGAGACTCCTCTGACGCGTTCGGTGTGTTGCCCATCGACAAGCAATGCGATCGACTATCGGAAGGATGCGTCTGGCTCGATAACGGCTTTCGCCATGTGAATTGGTCAAGACAGGCGGCGATTTCGGCGGAACGTTGGCTCGACCTCATATGTCCGTTTAGTGAACGCTGAACTGCGCGACCGTGCAGTTGAAGTGAGCGTCTTGCGTGCCGTTGACCATGGTGGCGATTGACCTGGGCGCTCGCCGTCGCAGACCGATTCTTTGGGCGATGGGGCCGGGTGGTTCGCTGTGATGCCGTATCTGACCGTAACAGATTGAACAGTTATCAATATGCGAGGATAAATTGCTGCGGGGCGCAAATCGGGCAACCGTCGGCGATTCCGGTTGGCGGTGCGGTCATATCTTTCTTTCGCGGACACGTTTTGATATGCCAAAAGTGGCTGATGACGGTCGCCAGCTAACCACCAAAATTGATTATTGGCATATCACTTGGTTGACGTAATTTAACGGTTCTGTGACTCTTTGTGATATGATGTTCGTACATCTGTAATGGGCCTCGCAACTCGAGACGGTGGGCATCTTGCTGTGCCGCTGTGCGTCGTTTCTGTAATTGCGCCAGGCTGGTGAAGAAGTGACTTCGCGTTGATGGTGATCGAGAGTGGGCGCCACTGGCCGCGCCGTTGCTGTTTTTCGTCGCCGTGAGGGCGTTTCTGGTACTGAGCAACCTGATCGATTGTGGTGCCGCAAGCTGAGACGTTTGCATCTCCAGCCGCTTTATGGTGAAGGCGTTCTCGCCTGACGCCTTCACTGTCGATAATTGCTGTATCGGTGATGTGTTGATGACGTGACAATTACGCGATCGTTGTGAACTAAAGATGATTATAGATTTTATTGCGGTATGAGATAATCGCTACAACAATCAGGTGATCGCCTTTCGCCGAGATCTCCGTGGTGTAAACGCGGTATTGTCGGGGCGACTTCATGTTGGTGTGCAACGGCGTTATTGATGAATCCACGCCATCGGTTGATGCAACGACGGTAACGTTGCGAAATAAACAGTAACGACTGACACAATGGGCGCATTTATGGTGCCAAAACCACCGTCTTCAAGAATCGCTCGGAACTGAATAATAACATCGACATCATAATGGCGAATGGCGCCGACGACCGCCAATAATGACGGCAAACCGTTCGGAACGTCGGACCGAACTTTCTACAGTTTGATTACTATCATATAAACTTTCTGACAAAATTCGGCGTATTGTATTTTATCCGCCAATACTTGTTGTTGTCGAAAACAATAATAACCGTGCGATGAACTAGAACATGTCGAACAGATGACTGCGACGTTCGCAATAATGAGTGTGAGATATAAGCCTGGCGGTTCGTCAAGCGACTTACTGCTGTTGAGGGCGGTATGTATACAGGGCTGTAGTAAAGGTTTGTCGTTGGGTAAAACGGCAACATAGCATTTCGACCCGATGGAACTACAGACCTTCAGACTTCTTTATAACTCAATGGGCTCGAGCCCTAACTGGTCTTTGTCTGTATTATGATTGGGTTACAGATAGTTTAATTTGTTATTGAGCTGAGCCTTCGTACTCGCCATTTCTGTCGTGCTCTTTCGCGATGCGGCTACTCAGAGTGATGTGATGTTGCTCGTTGTCGTCGCGTTTTGCGTGAGTCGTTTCACGGTGGCTCTTCCATCGATGGCGGGCAGGGCGTCGTTGCTCCGGTTCTGGACTGGTGCGCTGTTCAGGTTGGCTGGTTGGTGACACTGTTTGTACAACAAATCGTGTTTTTTGACGAGGTGTGGGCGGGTCTGGCTGCAATCGCAGACATGCGGACATAAACGGTGACGAGCTGGTGGTGTGAACTTTGATGGGCGTGGCGGCACACTGTGGTGCTGCGTCCGTTTTCGCGTTTGTTGAATGAACGCACCGGTGGTGGAGGGGTGCCGCCAGGCTGTGCGTCTCGACTGTGTTGGATGAATCGCGGGGCCAGGTGGGGTTCCGCGACGGTGTATCATGTTGCCGCCTATGGACTAACTTCTGCAGGGGCGTTACCCGCTGCGTAAGTCCGGCCGGCCTCAACGAATGCGAAACCGTGATGCCTGTGAACCAGGCGCCACTGGGGATGATCGCGACTGCCTGGTCTGCTCTGGTCCCCGCCTCGACTATGGAGGGGCATTACTGAACAGCCTCGCGTCGTGGCTGACACCGGTACAGTTGACAATTCTTCGTGTTTTCAAGTGGAATGAAATGCCATGGTTTAATCATTCCTGAAAGTGCCATACCAACAACTGGTGCGACGCAACGCAACATGTCTTAAGTGCTGCGTCTACTCGTTATGAATTTTTGAGCCTTTTCTTTGGCGCCGATCGGTAACCTCTAATCACGTTATCATCTTTGTTTAGATGGCTGAGCTCAACTGCTGATGTGCTGATGGCATTGATATCTTTGATATGCGCCGGCTTCGCGATTTTGCGCATAATCTAACGGACTTTATCTGCGAACGTGCAGAATAATAGCAGCTGTTTATTGAAGGCCCGCCGCAATGCGCAGCAATCTTCTTTTGTTTCGTGACAACTGTTGAATACGGCGCTTCGTATCGGCGCTGGTCTGGGCAACCTGGCCAGCAACATGTCGTGATAATATGTTTGACAACCGTCTATGAAAATCGTGCTGTTTGGGAATAAGGCTGTCTGGGCATGTGCTGGTGACTCTATCGCGCCTTGCTCACACCACACGCGCGGAAAGGAAGCAACCTCTTTAGAGAAACGAATGAACCTTTGTCTTGCCTGTGCTCAGGCTGCTCGTCTATCTTTAATCTGTGACGAAATGACAAAACAATGAAAAATATTTTAAAGATAAAATATAGATGGCATCGTTTGTTTGTTGGCAATCTCTTCGTTGTTGAAGACAGATGTCTGACTGTGCGTGAACTCCGTTTATGCTGTTGTGATCGCGCTCAGCGGATCAGTGGACTCTTTTGCTGTGGGCCGTCTGTCGATCATCTTCGAGGTCACATAAAGGACGTTAACTAAGCGTGGACGGTGCTTCGTTTTTTCATCGGCGCTGCAATACGTGAAGATGCAAACTGTGAGCTGCTTCGACCGTGATTGACTCATATCAAATAAGTCGATAAGTTTGGGCGTTCGTAACGCAAAGGTCGGCAACAGTCTGTTCATGGGTTGGCGGCAATGTGCAACTCTTTCGTTAGCGCCGTGCGCCGGGCGGGTGGTGCGAGATGAGTCTGCAATCGAAGACTGCAAATCGCCTCATGGGGTTGGCACTGCTGCTGATATGGCTACAGGCTGTGGGACGGCTGGATCAAGGGTTGTCTGGCGGTTTCAGCCGCTCGTCGACGACAATTCTGGCTCCGTCAAGAAATCGCTGCTGCCGTCGGCTGTTTCGTTCTGCCGGTGATGGGTGCCTCCATGCTCAACTGAAATCGTGTCTGTACGTTATCTTCAAATTTTAGTTGAATATCAGTCACTCTGAGTGCAGTTTTGTCGTTGGTTTTTCCTCTGAGATAATGCCATTCACAATGTGAGTGCGATGGTTGTGAGCAAGGCGATATCACGCGGAATTTTATGGGCTGCAGGCAAGGTCGCCTCGGCGTATAACTCCTGTTTAACGGGCAACTCGCTCTTCGCCAGCTTCGCGGCGAAATATCACGCAAAAGCGACAGTTATCTGTAACATCGGCGTCATCAAATGGAGCTCTTGACCGCGGTTGAGGCCAACATCCATGTTTGACAAAATAACTGGCCATGCGGCTGACGCAACACTACTCCGTGCGTGTGTCTGATAATGATTTGTCGTAGATCACTCGTAAACAGGGCCTCTATGTTCCTCGCCAGTCGGTGTGTTTCAAGACTCGTTTGGGCTATATCTCGATTTTTGAGGCTGTCAGCCAGAATCATGGTTGAAACTTCGCTCGCACTAACGAGGCGTGTATGGCTCGCGCATAAATGCGTCAGTAACATCTGGTCGCGATGGATCTTCACCGCCAATGGCCGGTTTCTTCGCAAATCTGATGTGGAGATCGATGGCGCAATAGTTTCATGCTTTCGCCAATGTCGTGCAATGTTTGAGATAACCATTCTCTTGTGTCGATCGTCTTATCCACATAAAGACATTGCTGACGGGCCTGGCGTTCATGCAAGCTGCTGAGTCGCACGGGCTAATGGTGAAAACGTTTTTCTGATCTCGTTTAGTTGAAGGAAGTAACGTAACTATTTTCAGGTGTGTAATCTTCGCTCGTTCCGGTAGTACAATTTTCAAAATCGCTCGTCTTCTTCATGGCGCATCTGCAGTAATGCATCTGAAGCAACACTGCTGTCGCTGATCCGGTGACGAAATGGGCCAGGCAATCATCATCAAGCCGACTCTGTTCTGTGCGCTTCAGTGCGCACGCTTTAATGCGTCGACCGTAATGATGGAAGATATAGTCTGGTGGGCGGTAGTCTTAATGATCCTCCGGCGATGAAGAGCGACCACGCTCTTAACGGCGGGCGGATCGGGCGGGTATGCTGCATAATAAACGATCGTCGCGAATCACCGCAGGCGAACCGCACGGTTCTTGCCGTAAACTGAATGCCGACGCATGATCGACGCTCTTCGCGCCTGCGCGGGCGGCGGCAAACCTCTTGTGCGCTGGGCTGGTGGTCGGGCGACGAAACAATGTTTTCGGCCGACCTCAGGCTCGTTCAACGGATAATCGCTAGCTTTCTCTTCGCTAAGTGGTCTGCTGGTGTTTCCACTGTCTCTCGCGGTTTTGACCGGCAAGCTGCGCGTTGCACGCTATCAATGTTAGCACTGAATTAACCACTATCACCGCTGTGACGGTATCGTGTGCATTTGGCTCAATCAAATATCATGTTTAACTTTGTCCTCAGCGATGTGAGATGACAGTTGTGTCATCGGCGTTCGGTGAGCAAGCCTGGTAACAGACCATCGCCGGCTGTGCGGCAACAGGAACAAGGTAACATCACTCGTGTTGACTATTGAAGTCGTGCAGGTACAGCAATATGTCATATCGCGTTGCATATACAACCCTGTTGTATCGAGGGTGCGTATCTTCGGTCCGGGCGTTTGTCGGCCGTCTTTGATTGATAAATGTTCTTGGCGACAACATCGAGGCGCCCTTCGCCTCGTAAACAATCTTGCCATAAAGCCAGCGCCGATGCCGTTATTACGAGCGGCGTATTCGCTTCAATCTTCGTGATAATTTGTTTATGATAACGTGTTGTCGAAATATGCGTTCCCGGGAATGACGTTAAAGGCGTGATAACTGTTACTACTCTTCGATATTGACCTCGCTGACAGACCCGTATGCCGTTATTTATCTTAACAGTAATTTCTCAAAAAGAACATGTTCATAATCTTGTAATCTGGCTGCTAATACCATGTAAATGCCTTGGATAAGTTCGCTTTGTCGTCATATAGCGATGACCGCAGGTAAAATGAAGAATGAATGTGAAGCGATGCTGCACAGTGTGCATGTTTGAAACCGTGTGTGTTGACGAACTGCCTGGCATTTGAAACCGTTACAGATGACCACCCTGCTATCACTGCGTGGGCTCGTTTTGGGCCTGCGCCAATTCTTACGGATTATTCCTTTTTCATCCCTGCGCACGTTTAATTTTACGCCGGGACTTCGCTGGGATATCTTCCGGGCGGTTTCTGATGCGGCGCAACCCGGCGTCATCTGGCGATATCGGTGAAACAAGCGTGAGCAACAGGTAACTCCATCGCAGATGGCAAACCGCTGATGGTGTCTTAAACCCGCGGATGTGCAACGACGCTCTTTCCTCGTAATCGTCAAATAAAGAGGGACGGTGCAATGTCGCCCTCCATCAACTATCGCCTGGTGTTCTGATTTGATGCGACCAGCGAATAACGGCATCAAACAGACCGAGTAGTGCGGCAGAAACAGCTGGCTACCAACGAGACTCATCTTCTTGAGCAATGACGCCGGTCGACTATCATTATGATTGCGCGCACGGTATATAAACGACACGCGGGACTGTGTAGCGATCTGCTTTCTAACAGCTGAGACGGCAATGATGTGCCTGGAACTGTCTATCTCGGTCGGTGCGGTGGCGACCGCGCGTCTGCGTTCCTCGGCGTCAGGCCACGTTTCCGACCGACCGCCGACGAGCAACACGCTGACCGTGCTATGAGTAGTGCTGGTGTGTGCGTTGAGGTGCTGGCTGCGCGGCAGTATGACGCTTATTGTACAGCTGAACGGGTACGCGAAGCGACAAGCCGTGATAGCCGACACCGTAAAACAGATCATGAATGTAACGTAGTAATGCCGTCTCCTCAACGCTCGCGCTCGCTGACTCTGCAATGGCTCTGCGGGTGCTAACGCAATATCCGCAAGCAACTCGATGTGACGAAACAGTCACTCGGCAGGTTAACCTCTTCTGCGCTTGTCTCTCGATCTTAACCCTTCTGCAGGCTTTCACGCACGCATCTGTTAAGCAACCTGGGACAGTGTTTGATTGGAAAACCCGCTGTACCGCCTGGTTCGACAATTAATGCCATAACCTCTGATACGGCAATACCGATCTTTGCTGTTGACTAACAAGCTCTGGCGCAACGACGATCGTTGTTTATCGCTGTTGGCTCGCGACGCTTTTATTGTGACGTGCTGCTATGCCACATGGTTGTGAAATCGCGGTGCAAATGCGCGATTCCTGCGGTCAGTTTTGTGATCAGGCGCGCTTCATTACGCTGTCGATGCCGTGGTGGTGGGACGTTGTCGCAGACGCTGTGTGTTGTGTTCGCCGTCGCCGTGTTCTCGAAATGTTAAACTCGGCAAGTCGCGAAAACCGCAAATCGCTCGAAGACCCGCGGACATATTCGCCATATCAGGTCGTATCATCATGCAGCCAGACCGATACGAAGTTTCTAACGATCGTATCGATGCGCCGTTTCTGAATGGTACTCATTAACCTCTGACTCGATGTTTTGATAATGGAGATAAATATTGCGCCGTTGCTTCTGCGGTGCATGAACGCAAATAAATCGTCATGGTCAATACTGCCATCTCGTTGTTTCGTTTGATAACGATCGCTGGTCATAGACCGATCTTGTTACTGGTTGAAACGCTCGCGTGCTCATTTCGCTCGGATTTTCTCGCAACGGGTGATCAGCTGCAACCATAACAATATCGTGATAAAGATGTTATTAAAGTCTGATCTTATTGAGCAGGCTCGTTATAAAACTGCAACGTTAACTCCCGTCCGCTTAGGCACCGGATAAGTGGTGCAACAAATAATTCCGCCACTCTTGTCAATAATCGGGCTTGTCACTCTGCCAATAAGCGAGCCATTTGGTGAAGCAAACGTGATACTCTCTGAAATAATGCGTTGGCAATTGTTCTTCTATCACAGATGAACCACAGACGCTCATGAAACCAGATATGGCCATTGATCGCTGGCCGTGTTCTGGCGGTAGCAACTACGGGATGGGTGCTCTGTTCCCATTCTCGTAATCTCATGTGTTCGTCTTTGATGCGGAAGGCGGTAATTCTTTATCGGCCCATATTCGGCATAACGCTGGCGGCTAATATCGCCGTCAACAAGTCCGGGAATTGTTCAGATCGCTGGTTGCGTTACATAAGTCAACTCCATTGTCGCAGTTATCGTATCGTAACTGGCTGTGTCGGCGCAACTGCTGCTAACCAGCTGCAACTGTCGATATGACACCGGACCCATTTTCTGTCACCACGCCAAAACCGAAGATTGAGATATTGATATGCCGTATGTTGTCTGGCGTTCATGCCCGTAGCGAATAACGCGCTGAACAACGGAACAATCGTCGAAATGAGTGCTTATGCTGCGTGGTTTCTGAAATGTCGTTCAACAGATCCGCGTCTCGAGGTGGATTGCAGCAGATTGACCAACGTTGATGCCGGCACAATGGCGCGTGCTTTTTGCGGGATTCTCGGCGTTAATGGGAGGGCGATCGTGCCTGGGAGTGAGGGTTGGCTGTTGACCGCCTCATCTGCAAGATTAACGTTGCCGGCGAGCAGCGATGCCGCAACCGCTGAACATTGTGGTAATGAGCGTCATGGTGATGGCTTTCGTTCTGACCAGCTTTGTCTTTACTGTCGTGTCTCGCTCGGCCGTGAAATGTAACAACGCGTATGACCGAAACGCCGCGCAGTCGACAGACTGCGTAATTTACGCCATATTATGCGTGAACTATCTGTCTTTGCCTCCTGTGAGTTCGCTGCCAAATCTGCTGCCTGGATCGGTCTCGTGACTGCGTTAACTTTCTGACCTGTGCTGCGTCTTGTCGACAAGTCGTTTAACGACTTTAATCGGTCGTTGACCAGCACGATAACTCAGCAATGCCTCTTATGTTCTGCTGGTGAAACATCGCGCTTCGACCGTTGCTGTGACGCTGTTTTCTGTGTTGCTGGGATGGGCAACTGGCAACGGCTTTCTATCGACACAACGGGATTGGGTAATAAGGGAATCGCGCAGCAAACTACTGTCGTGGGCTGTGGCTTTACCTCCGTCTTTTGGATCGACCGGTGCAATTGAACAACGTTGCCTGATCGTCGTTGGCGCTCTTCAGTGGCGTGCGCTAACGGCGTTAATAACTGCGGAAGAAGAATAAGTTTGTTAACGTCTTAACTCGTGGCATGGCTGGGCCCTCTTTCCCAGCTGTGATGAAGCAAACTGCGACAGGCGTTTGGCGCTGAGTTTCTGATAACGGTCTTCCTTCTGCCGATGAATCGAGGTTTCTGAACTGCGATCGTGGCGACCGGCGCCGTCTGTTCAACGCAGAAGGTGCAATGTGACGCGAGCTGCTGGTGATCCACCAGGTGTTATCAGGGCTAACGCTCATCTTCGTGGCCGGCGCGTTGACACCGTTGTCGTCGTGGCTGGCGCCGCGACGAGTGTTAATCGAGTGCATTAACCAACGTTCTGTTGCTGATGCTGGCGACGACTTTTCGCCCGGCGCTTTCAGCGCCAGCCGCGCCGCCTTCGCCTGTGGCCGCGGGGTGGCGTGCGTTGATCGTGTGCCAGCCGCGCGTTTGGATATATTGCTCTGATGCTAACCGAATGAGTTCAGTGGCTTTCGCAGGTATGGAATAAGGACACTGCGCAATGGTCTGCTTTCGACCATGATTTTAATGATGGATGCGCCTGGGTGAATAGCGATAATGTGGATGTTTGCAATGGTCACCGTCGGTAACGCCGCCAGCATAAGCGATCCTGTCCCAAGCCGTGTTAAACGCCTGGTCGGGGCGGCGTGATGAGACCGTATCTGGCTATCTGAATACGGACCAAACAGAGGTGCAAGCGTACAACTCTGAAGACAGACCCATCTGTAGTAATGAAGGCATAGTCTGCGGTCTGGTCGCGTTAAATAACGAAAATCAACGTGCTCTTCAGGTGCTGAAGGAGCGAATGAAAGTAATATGGGTGGACCAATAACCATGATCGTGTGTGTGGCAAGGTGGTCTTTGGCTTCCATGGGCCTTGCCGGCGTTGAGTTGACGACGGCGCGGGCGCCGCCGTGCGCCTGACCATGCCGACGTCGAACGGTGCCGCCAGTCGATCGAAGGTGACCATTTACCGCAGCCCGACAAAGGCGATGGACGAAGAATCTGTCTCGGACGCGCAGTATGGGCATCGCGCGTTGGCGTTGTTGTTACGCGACCAGTTTGTTTCTTTCGTCGCCGCAGTCGCATATTGCGCGTTAAACTCTGTGTAGGGCCTGGCGGTGGCGACGTGCGGTGGCACTGTGTGACCGGAGGTTTCGTTCTGTGACGCACGCAATTGAGGTTGTTCGGCCTGTGTGCCATTTTCGATTTTCCATGATGTGTCGTAAAGCGGTCTTGCTGACTTGAATACTATCATATCACTCATCATTTGTGCGTTATTGCCGATATCGAAGGATGGTGTGCTATTGTCGGCTATGGGGCTCGTCGGTTATTGTCGTCTGTGTTTAATGACGCAATACCGTTTGCGTGGGATGTGAAATACGGGACGCGGTGAAACCATATGAACCTCGTCTGATATATGCGCCGCGCATTCGAGGCTTCGTGTTACGAGGCCTGAATGGAATCATCGCTCTCTTGATGGTTTGCAGAATGTTACGCCAGAAAAGTGCGTTATGACCGCGCAGTGAACAGCAATTGGCAACTGCTCGCAGATGGAATAACGGATCGCGGGTTGAAAGAACGTGGCTGACCAGTTGGTTACGGATGAACTTTGCCGATCGTCTACCTGTACAGGGTTACGCCTGTGAAGCAAAGACGGCTGTGATGCCCGCGACCACGCTCTTCATCGGCAACCGTTGAAGATGAAACATAGCTTGTTTGTGTTTCTGCGCCAATTCACGACGTCATCATTGCCGAATGACAACGTTGCATTTATGGGTGTGGTAATAAAGTTTCGAGCGGATTCTGAGCGAAAGTCGCTGATTTCTTGAATTATGAGCGAGCAAGCGACCATGCTGCAAGTAGTGATGATCACATTGACGAAAATGTTTGACCTGTTGATTGAACCGTACTCAACAATGGAGCCGAACCGTACTGCTAGTTAGTCTCATTCGCCATTCTGCCGCCATATCGAAAAGTCTTTGACTCGGAAGTTAACAACCATTGCTAAAGCGCACCGTGTCGTGGAAGCCAATGAAGCGGTGGTGCGACTGCGCAGAGTGTGACCGCTACTGTGCTGCAATGATGCTGGTTTATGTGCCGACCATGAGCCATACCGCTACGGTGCTGCTGGCTACCGTCGCTTTATCGTGTTGTGGACTGATAATGGTCTGGCGTAATCTGCATGCTGATGGTTATATGTTGCCCAAAACAATTGGTAGCTGTTTGATTATCGTCCTCGCCGCAACTCGCGACCGCTACGCGGCGTTGCCGGCTGGATAGTGTTTTCATTCTCTGAAACGGGTCGGCTCGCCACTTTCAGTTTGCCAACATCGATGTCGGCAGGCTGCAGCTCTGGGACGGTATGTTGGCGGCAAATCATCGTGCGTCTGTTCTGAAGCGTGCGGGCACAATCGCGAAAAAGCTCGGCCTGGCGTTGGCACTGCCAATTCTTTTGACCGCCAAACAACGTTAACTATCGGCTCGGCTGCAATACTGCGCCGCTTTTATCGGCTGCACCCGCTATCGTAAATATCACAGCACATGCATTCTCGTCGTAACGATCTGGATGCGGTGGTGCCTGTTTCTTCGTCAGCGACCTCGCGACTCGACATGTACTGCAACCGACACGCCGCCGCAGATATTTCTTGTAACAAAATATGCTATTACTATCATTCTGCCTGATGCCAACTGAATTCCGCGGGCGCTGTCGGCGGATGTTGACGTTAAATCTGCTGAAGCTATCGAGTTCATTGGCAATCGCAACGTGCTCGCGGTTGACGGCAGATGAATGGTCTGTCAATTCTGCGTCTGCTATTTCCGGTAACGAAACTGTTAAATCGTGTTGAACGCGATACTCCTAACTTTTCGTATCGCTGTTGTCGTGCCTGGCGTGATGTTCAGCCATCTGTAATCGCGAACCCTCGTTAACGTCACGATACCTGGGCGATGATGAAGCATTTTGTGCGTTCGTTCTCTAGCATATTTCATAGTAACATTGTAAATCGAAGTACCAGGTAAACGTGTCGCGCACCGTCATCGAGAGCGCGGCGCGTAAGTGATGAGCGCAATCTCTCCAGTCTTTGCGAAAACGGGCTGTCTGGGGTTTGATCGTCGTGAGCTGATATTGATTTTCTCGTGAGATAAAGCGGTAGCGCTCGTCTTCACCGTTCCTGTTTACCAACGCCGATAGCGATATAAACGGACATATCGGACGACCTTATCAGCGGGCTGTTGACGACCGCAACGATGGTCAGTTCGCCGCGGCGCTCTGTCATAATGTATTAATTTCAGCAATGTTTAGCCCTCATTCAGAAATACGCCAGCGCCGAACCTGTATTGCTGTTAGCACGCTGTTTGTCTCGTGCGCCGACGGTCTTTCAAAATGAACTTTTCTGGCTGCATTTTGCGTTGCGGCTGTGTGATCGTGATTAAATGCGAAGAGGATGATGGCTGTGCCGCAGTATCGCCATCTGGCACTATGCCTCGTGACGCGCGTTTACGAGACTTCTTTAGATCGTTGCATTGTGGTCGGAGGAATGTGGCAATATGGTATCGGAGATGCCAGCGGACCGTAACGCCAGTGAATTAACGGGTGAACCCGATGGTGCGGGGAATATGCGCGATTTTCGTTCACCATGAAAATAATGACGGCGAATGAACTATCTGCAACACAAATCGGGCTGCGTCTGCTGAGATCTTTCGTTCTCCAGTCAGCTTTTTCATTACATCGGTTATAGTCTGTGACTGCTGACCTTTTGGACGCAGAAAGAATACCGGCTGCTAACCAAACGGTAAGGGCTCATAACTTTCACGGTCATAACATAGCACCCGTATTCATATCTTTACAAACTTCTTTCGGCGATGAAATCTTCTGAGCCGACAAAACCAAAAACGAGCTTGCGCACCTGTATACCGAACGATCGATCTCTGTTCACACTAAACAGGACAAGCAACGCTTTACCTGCGTAAATGCGTTGCCAATAAACGTTGCTCTTACTCTGCGAAACAGTGCGGCTGTTCGCGGTTCTTTAGTTCACGTGCGCTGCGGTGGCGAGGAAGATTATACGTCTGCGGGTTTGTCGTGAAATCGCAATGATGAATGATTGTGTGATTAATCTCTGCGCCTGTCCTCAATGTGATCCAGATGTGCTGCTGAGCAGTGATGCTGGCCTTTGTCATCGTCATTGAGCCGCGATTGACCCTTTCTTGATACTCGTGGACTTCGATCTGCTCACGGAACAACGAGCTCTGTTATTCATGGCCAAGGGTATCTGATTATTCTTGAAACCTTGATAAAGAATCCCTCAAGTAAACTGTCCGATATTTCAAAGAGTGCCGGGGCTTCGAGCTTAAGCATCGCTATCCAATAGCGGGGTTTAAAAGCCTAAAAGAAAACGATGTCATGCATTGTCGTTGTTATTGATATTTTGTTTCTGTTTGTCTGATATCGACAATGGTTGACAGATTTGTAACGTGTTGTTGGTGTGGAGTTGTGGCGTTAATAAGTTGTTGATAATTCGGCAGTTGAAGCAGCTGTTCTGCCCGGTTTGAATGACTGAAACGCTGGCGACCAAAGCGGTATGCTGTGTTGGTTGTCGTTACGGAGGGTATCGTGATCTGACTGGCGGGAGCGGCAGACGCTCTGATGGCGCTGCCTCTGGCGATCGTTCGCGCGCTATCTGTAAATTATCGCCGGTGTCGGTTGGTTTGACCTGCCAGAATGATTTGGCTGACGGAAGTTGAATAGATGCGTGAATGACGCGACGCTGATAACGAAATCATTCAAAAACGGCGGTAAATACGCAACAGGTGTGGTACCTGCGAAATCTGAATGACCGCTGACATAACTGTCTCGTTCACTGTTCTAACGAGCTGCTGATATCGGCATTGAACTATGCAATAAAACTCAAATCAACCAATTGACATTCGCTCATCTGTCGAATCGCAACGGCTTTCACTACGTGTACTGCATTCTTCCAACGAAATATCGACAGTCGATAGTGCAATCTTCGTAACGTTTGCTTCTTAAACAACCTGCCAGTGGTATGATCGGCGATGTATCGAATTTGAATATCGTCGCCGGTTGAAATACTGGCTGTTCGTGGCAATGCGGGCGGTGGTCGAACACGTGACCACGATGCTGCGCACGAAGGTGTTAACTGATGTGTGGCAAAATAGACAACGTGAAACTGTCGCGGCGTATGCTCTGTACATCGCTTCCTCCGCAGGCTGCTGAAGATGTAATCTGGCAGGTTGACAAATTGAACCTGTTCAAACGCATTGGCGATCAATAACGAGGGATTAACCAATGAGTGACCCCAACGCGCTTGTGCTGACCGTTGGCCAGGACTTCCCAACGCGCCTTAATGAAACGTTGCGACCACGAATCGGTATGAGCGTATCGTGATTGCCTTCATTTCACCGGTTTCAATCTCTGCGTTGCTGAATTCTTCAAGACTGATACGTTAATTTAATGGCGACAGAACATTAACGACCGATTAACTACGGGTGTTCAACGCATCGGTGCCAGTTATCAATATCTACTGCCGTAGACTGCCCGAATTGATAACTGGCAGATATTTGATCGTATCTACAACACAAGTCTGGCGTGTTCTGAACATCATTTCGACGGTGGTTTACCGGGCCCAGGCGTCTGGTACATGGCGCCTGTCGTGTCGATAAGGACAAACACTGATCGATCGAAGTCGTTGAAATGAGATGTTGTGACCTCGCGTGTTTTGCGCATGCACCCTCTGCAGGAGAACTACCGAGGAATCACTGGTGCAGCGGCATGTTTGACCGTATGGTCTGGGCGTGCATTTCCTGCTATTGCGATTTGACGAAGTCAGACCGGAAGAGCCGACGATGCGGTCGGCATGCATCGAAATACCGTTTGATGAGAGGATTAACTGCTTATCGGATATCGGGTGGAAGATGATCGGGCGGCTCGGCTGACGTAAGGCTTTCATGCGATGCTGATGGAAGATTTGCGGCCGTTTCGCCATCCTCGGCTCTGTGCTGAAGCGGTCAAATCTCGCTCGAAGATTTTTCGCGGTGTACCGGAGGCAAGTTCAATACTGGCTCTGTGGGGGTGAGCGCGGCTGGCGCATACTGCGCCTGAAGATAAACCGAAGTAGCACAATGAACCCAACCTCGTCTTTTCAGCGCTCGTTTGGACAGCTGTGATGCCGCAGAGTGGGAAGATGATTCTTCTTCTCATCACGCACAATCTGCCGAACGAAGAAATAATCGTTTACTCATGGGAATGAACCTGCGGTGAGATGAGCATGTCGGGGATAGTTTTCTGTTGACGCAACGTGACCAGCCTGAAGTGCGCGGTGCGATGCTGGTGCATCACGGGCAGGCAACGTGCTTTCAATGAGGTTCGGAGGATTGAAACCCGTCGCGACAGACTTTGTTCGTCTTTTCTTCCGCATCGTGTAACTAAATGATTCTTTCACGGAAAATCAACCCGAAATCGAAATCATCTTCTGGCAATTTGTGTTCAAAAAGCAGGCATTCTTTGTTCATTATCTGCGGTCTGTACTAACGAACGTAACTCGCGTTCTTAAGCGGTCGGATGGCACGCTCTCTACCTCTTTTGGAATCAATAGCATGCTCTTTGATGATGTACCAACTCGGCAAGCGCGGCGATAGTGAACTCTGCGTGGTGGAGCGGGCGAATGACCACATGCGTGTTCAATCGTGTCATTCGCTGCGACGACTGAAATATTTCGCCATAAATCTTTGCCGCCATCACGGCGCGTCCCTCATCATTACTCTTTGCGCTCTTCACGACATTATTGACGCTCTTGGTGACGACGTCGGCGCAAACTCAGCAAACATCAAGCTTCTCTTGTATGACTGGCCCAACGATCGTGTGCTTTAGCCTATTTGAAGCTGGTCACTGACTCCCAAATAAGGCTTCGTGACCGCTTGCTGCTGATGCGCCAAATCTTGGTTTGACGTGCCGTCATGAAACTTTGTAGTGCCATGAGTTTCGGACGTGTCGTTAACGTCTTTCGGGAAGACGTTAGTGCGGGTTAACGCACAGACTGCAGTAATGCCAAATGTTTACGTAGTCGGAACTGATGAGAAAGGACAGTGCAGTTAAGCGTTGTTACAACGTGGTAAGCATGTCCGACCATTGCTGGGACTTCGTATCAATCGAGATAGGAAAATGCCGTTACAAAATCTCTGATCAAGTGTCGGCGGAAAGAGGAACGTGTCCGTGAATGTCTGAAAGGCGGGGTACGATGCTTTCGCTTTCCGTGACCGCTGAAGTGTGGCTGCGATTAAACTGTTTCATGCTGGCTCCTCGATTGTTTTGTTGTTTGCTGTTGATCAACCTCGTGTCGGTACCGGCCGGAAGAGCGATTAAAGCCGCCAGTTATCGTTGCGCCAGCCTTCAAAATAATCGACCGGTCTGGCATAACAGGCCCTGCCGTATTCGATGTGATCGATCGTTTGTAGCTAAACGCCGCGCCGTAACGTGCTCGCTGTTTCGGTTCAGGTATGGCCTGTTTGGTCGTTGTTGCCTCGCTGATAACCGGCGTGTCTTTCTCGGTCAACATAACGATGGGTTGCATTTAGTGAAATGGTGCCAGCGAGCGGTGGTGGTTTCGCGGTGCGGTATAAAGCGATGAAACGTCTTGGCGGCGCGAAATGCCTGCGTACTCCAGGCGCGGGCTGACGGCAGAAATCGCGAATATCCCATCCGTGAGCTGCTGATCGTTTGCAGACGAAATGCGAAACCGCACGGACGGCAGTGCCTGGGTTGCTGTTTGCGCAAACGCTGGAATCGTTTGCCGCAATCTACGAAAAACGCTTTGCTGCTTCAATCGTTCGGCGATGCGTCTTGACGCCATGAGCGTATTGCGTCGGTAACCGAAGTCTCTTCGAACTTTATGTTTGTCGGTAAACTCTGTGTGATTCGCCCGTACGCCTTAACTGCGGGATAACGTCGATGCGTCTCGGCATTTTCGTAGACAGAATGCGTAATCTTGCTGCTAAGGCGACCTTCATCCATAAACCGAGGATCGTGACTGTAATGGTGCACCACCGCGAGGCAACGATAGGTCGACGCATTGCCGGAAACGAGCTGATGACATCGGTGCTTACCGTTGAGTTAGCCAGTTTCTAATCGAGTGATCGATATCGCGCGCTGATGATGGTTGATTGAAGTGCGAGATGATGTCTGTTGCCCAGCGGGCGCTGGTCTGGAATGCAGTCTGTTTTGTCGGAAGCGGGACATCATGACGCCGATTAATCGTTGATGTTTTTTGATGTGCTCGCTCGTGTTGTCTCAGCTCTTGTGATCGCTGCCAATGTTTGTTGCTGGGCGTTCGTGATTGCACCGGCCAGACAGCGGACGACTTTGAACCATGCCGCAAACATTCTTTCGACCGCGACGCCAATCACGCTCTGTGTTGCTGGCTCTTGCGTCTGGTAACCGTGACTCTCCGGGCTGCTGTTTGTTCGCAATAATTAACGGAATCATCGCCGTTGCGCTGCTCAGTCAGGCTGCCCGATTGATGTTGTATACACTTGTCGGTCGTCAAGTCGCGGACCACCGTATTCTGAATTGACGAAGCGTGCCGTCAAACTGGAAGGTTGTTTTGATAATCGCGGGGTAGCCGACAAATGGACACCATCGTTGAAATCAGACGACAGCGTAATCTACTCGCCTTTCATGATATCTCTTCCATATCATAACGGGTGTTTGAGCGAAAATGTTGTGGAAGAATTTATTGCCTGTGGACCGTCACAAGCTTCAATGAATTAAATAACGACGATTCATGAAGTTGGCGACGTTACTCCTCCGTTGCCGCAGGCTGTGTTCAAGACCGTAGGTATTATCTAATACGCCAGCAATATCCGCCGTTTTCAAAATCAGGATTGTTCTGAGGCTAAGCATCTGCGATGACTGACTGCGCAAGCGTTTCGCTGTGTAGTCGCCCATCTTGTATCGAGTCTTCCGCCGTAAGACCGCTCCATTTGTCACTTACTCTGATTATTGCTGTCGACCAGCGCCAGGCTGTCAATGAGGACATTCTGGTACAGTAGGCTGTGTTGTGACCAGTTGTTGCGTTATTCCATTCAAGCAACAAATCACCGCCGATCCACGATAGCAACATTTTCCGCCGCGACGACCCTTTTTGTTTATGACTGCAATAAACTCGTGTTGACTGCTATTTAATCGCCTATCTTGTCACAGTATCTCGTACTAAAAAATGATGACTATGCAATGCCAATATAACCACTACCTGAAATGTACATAGTAAAACGTGAGCAGGCTTCCTTAAATCAAAGTAACCTTTTCCTCGCTCAACCTGCTGTATGGCTGTTTCAGCAACCTCTGCTAATTACCGTGAAAAATGCCTTATCTACCACCATCATATCAGCACCGCTCGTAGTGTCGGACACCGTGAAAATGGTGTTCTTGCTGCAACACCTTCCGCTTAACGACGCATGTGTTGTGCCATATCGCCGGCCTTCAGACCGTCGGCGGCATGAGTGTGCCTCCCGCGGCGAATTTAAAGCATGTGTCGGGACGTGACATCGCACGCCTCGACCGAACAACAATATGCCGCTATCGCCAAACCCCGCCACAAACAGCTGCGCGTGCTACGCTGCTGACCGTTACTCACGTCGCTGTAGCCAATGGAGTCATCGTCACCCGCAGGTATGCCGCTCACGCGCGGTAACTCCATCTTGCGTGCCGATATCGCCGTCATCTTCACCAATCGCCGCCGCCCGTACCTTCGACGAATTGCGCCAGAAATCGTTGCTGTTGCTGAATGACTGAGATATGCTGAGTTGACCATATCGTGACGGTGCATCTGCGCCGCTGTCTGGTCGGCACCATAACCTGCGACTTCCCACGTAAACGATAACTAACAGATCGTCTCGTTCTCTGCTGGAGGCTTATTGAATGCCGTGCATAAATATTGTTTACTCTAAACTGAGCAACGCGCGTTGATGCGAACATAACCATCGCTATCGACAGAGACACCGTGTTTCATTAATGGCTTTGTATCGAGGCCAAACTGAAAGGTCCGCGCCTGCGGTGGCATGATGACTCTTGCATTCATGCCAGCGGAACGACCTGCCTGTCTGTTCTGAAACAACTGCGGTTGTGTGCCGATAATTCCGCAACGCTGTCGACGTTACTCATCACCAACAATGGCGTGTCGGGCGCCGCTGCTACGAAAGGTGCCGGGTCGAAATCCGAATTTTCAATAATTACCACCCGCTTGACAGGCTTGCACAATGAAATTGTCTTTGCGCGGTGAGCTCGTCATCATTTTGTTGCGCTTTCGCCCACCACTGCCAACAGGAAATTCGGCAAACTGCTAACGGTAACACTCGCAATCATTACGACTGCAATCCTGCGATACCGTACAGTAGCGATTGACGTGCGCGTATTCTCTTTGACCGTTTCGGCTGCTTTGCTGACTGGCAACAATCATCTTCTGTAACCTCAATATACCCGCATGTTGAATATCGTTAAAAATCTGTCTTTATGAAAACCATATGCTGCGGTGAACGTCTCGGGCTAAATGTTACTGAAGCGCAGCGATAATGCGGCTCATCGTACTGCTGCAAACCGGCGGACGCGAGTTGCCTGAAGCTGCGATGCAGACTATCCTGCTGGCGACGCGCATTTTCGCAACTGCTCATGTGGTTATAACTTTGTTGTCGCTGGTTTGAATGTCGTTGTGGTGCGGCTGTATTATCGTATTCTGGTGCCGGAAACGGCGTGGCGGACTATCGTACTTGATGAGTCGTTTTGCTGTCGACGTAACGAAACGTTGAACTTCTGGTCAGGAGTTTCACTGCTATTTCGACCTGCTTCACAACTGTAACCTGGCCTGCTGTAATCATGCGTCTTTGATATCGCTTTTCAATAAGAATGGTATGTAGCGATTGTCTACGCCCGCAACCAGGCTGACAATATTCTTTGAAACAGTAATGCAATAACGTCACGGCTGACAAACCGTGAAGGAGACTGTAACGATACCAGCTGCGCCCGGCGCATTTCTGCCTTTCTGCCTTTGTGCTGTGTTGCTGGTTGGTCAACGCCATTGCTGAAACATGCGCTCGTTTCATGGCGATAGTCGTCTTGAAAACGCCTTCTTCGCGGATTCTGAATATCTTTTCTGCCATAAATAACTCATATCGTGGAAATCTAGTGTGCAGCTGACGGCCGTATGTGGCGCAAAACCCGAGCAGCTGTGGGCATTGACGAGGCGTTCGCAGACTACCGCAAGTTGCCTGTAATCGTTGCAGGGAACAATCGTCTGTTTGCGTCGACGCTAATCTTGTCACTCGATGTGAATGGTTTTGACCCGCATTCAGCTTTTAGATGATTCATCTTAAGTGCAACGGGGCGGCGTGACGCATCGACGGGTGGAATGCAAAGATAGAAGGACTTTCGGTCGATGATGGTGTTTCAACCGATTTTCACGAACGCAGGCAGGTGGTACCAATGGCACAATACTCTGTGGTCTGTGTCATTTTAATCTTCTAGATTGCTTCCTCGGCCGATCATGTGCGATCTTTGGTGGCTGATGCGTCTTGGAAATGACGCTTACCGCGATGGCGACCACTCGCCGTGTTCAGGTCATTGAACTGTGTTCGGCTTTTGATTAAAGTGTTTGGGGTTAACTGTCGTTCTGCTGGTTCTTTCGGCTTGCTCTGTATGGCGTGTGCGGCATTATGCGCATGGAGATGGTCGCCTGGCTAAGTTGTTCTGTCTGGCCTGTTCGCTACGCTGAAGATAACTCTGATATTAAGACGTTCGATTATTGCGGCGATTTATTCGTTCGGTATAGACTCGCGATAAGCGGAAAACTCATGACGCTCCGACAATATGGGCTCAGCTGCGGGAAACGTGTATGATTAAGACAATTCCAGTTGATCAGTTGATTTTGAGCGCGAACCAATAACAGACCTGAATTCAGACAGGACGTAAAACCCTCGGCCTCGGCGAGGACAGAAGATCGGAATATTTTCGGGTTGGCAAAACCTGAAATGAAAATCGTCTGATTGATTGAACCGGAGGTTGATGAGTAAGGCTCGCGATGACGCGTTACCTGACGTGCAAGACGGCATATCAGAGCGGTAACGAGCATGAGACGATCTGTTGCGCGGTAACATTGGTCATAACAAAGAATGCTCTGGTCTGAAAATCCCGACGTTATGCTGCCGGTGTTCCTTTCGCTACTGCTTGTCTTACGAACATGTAAAATGATGTTCCCAGACCGTTACGGGCGATGATGCTGTGTTCGGAAGTGCTGCGGCCGCCATCGATGGCTGCGCAGGTGAACGTTGGCCTGGGCAACGGAATGGCGATGTGCTGTTCCGCGACATCGTCCTTTAGATGTGATCAGTCGTTGTCTGTCGCGCAACCTTCTTTGCTTGCCAAATAAATCGCCAGTAACGGTCTGTCCGCAACAAACATCGTGAATCTGACCAGCGTGATGTTCTGGTGTCCGTGGCTGCTCACTGCTGGTGTAACAGGCGGTGGGGAAGGTGGGCCATTCATCAGCGCCGATAACGACCTGCTGCCGGCTGGCGGCTGCAACGCCAATGCCGGAAAGGATAACGCGGTATTCTTTTGTTTGCGTGTAACTGAAATATGGTGGGCTGGTTTCTGCAACGGAAGCTCGTCATCTTCTGAATCTCGTCGCTGCACTACGGCGCGAATCTAAAAGTAGTCGTGGCAAAATCGCTTTCTCGGCATCATGCTGGGCTCGTCGGCGCAAATCAAAATGCGCTGCGTCATCGGCGTCGCTCGTTCTGTTTGCTTAACGTCTCAACAGACTCTCGTCTTGAGCTCGGGTCTGATGCTGGTTTCCTCATGCTACAATCGGGTGGGGCTCTTGCTCTTCTGGCTCGTCTTCTTCGCTGTCAAAATCTTCGTGCCGTCACCCTCGTCAGCTCCTCGTGTTTGTGCAGGCTCGTCATCGATCATCGGCTCGGCTCGTAGATCCTTATGACTCGTCTGTATCATCTGCATCATTCTACAGGGCTCATTTTCTCCTGACTGCAATATCTCTGTGCCTATTTCTGGTGTGACGATGTATCGTCATGTTCGTGAGTAATCGGCGGACCAATCATGACGCTGGTCGTTGGTCTGAAGTCGTCATCGGCTGTGCTCAGGCAGATCCTCATGGTGGTGGGCTGTGCTCACTGCAGCTTCCATCGTTCGACTGCTGCGGCGCCTCCTCGCGGGCGAACAACAAATGAGCAGCTGAAAGGATTGAGCTGGAACCGCCGATATTTCGCCTCGAGACCGTCTCCTGGCACGTTTGGCGATCAGCCTTGCATCGAAGATTTCCTCTTTGTGCGCTGCTCGTGTTCGAACTCGGCACAATGCCTCAAGTCATATGAAATGACGTAATTCCTCGATGCTGAGCGACATGATATTTCTGGCTGATGTGCGTTTGCTGCTGCGTTCTGCGCTGTCGCAATCTCACAGCTCGCGTTGACGCTTATCGCGCCGCCGCGCAGTAACAGAACTGGTCGTTAACGCCTGCCGCCGTCTGTGACGTCGGGCAATGAAGGTTAACCGCAAACAGGCTGCGCGCTCCGATGACTGGCGTGCGTCAGCGCTGCTCGCTCTTTGGGTGTGGATGGGTTGGGGTATCGCCTGGATTGATGGCGTGATCTCTTCGCCGTCATCGGCGGGCAAATAATGAAGTGTCGTCTTCGAACGCTGTCTCAGAGATCGTGAGGACTCAACGTAGATGATCTGCGATGGGTGAGTCATGGCAGCCAACAAGCGCGTCGGAAGGGATGCTGCCTGGTGGTTCTGCCTGAGATAGAATGGCTGCGGCCTGCGCCAGCATCGACGGCGGCATTGAAAACAGTCTCCGGCGGTCGTCATCACGGTAACAGTATCGGTTGCGTCGTTACTGCGACGGCGTCATCGGTCGGTAATCTGGTCGGTGGCGATCGACGCAGGTTGATCTATAACTCGCAATAGTTTGGTGAATAGGCGGAGATGCATTCGGTCGGTGTGCCGTGCGCTCGGCGTTTGCACATCGTCGTAAGGCAGTCAAAAATTCTTTGCGGAAGCAATGGGCCACCTCTGTATCGATTCTTCTCTGAAAATCTCGTTATCGGGTGGTCCGTCTGCATTGATGTGAAACGCCTGCAATTCCTGCAATACTCTGTTTCGTCTGCCTTCTATGCTGTCCTTTCGCTGATGGCGATCGCGTAGAAGTCGATGCGCTGAGGGAAATGCATAATGCTCAATCTTCTGTATGTTTAACATTTTCTGTTGTGGCACGACTATCGCAAATATCGACACCTTCATCTTACGGTTTCACATATCACGTATGGTTATCTGTTAAACCGTGAGCGCTTCGTGTGCTGGTCAGGAGTATGAATGATGGGTGCTCAAACGCCGTGGGCACCAACCTGGATGCGTTTCAGTGGTTTTTCAAATCGCGACCCAGCGGATGCGACTGCGTTGGATGGTCGAAGAAGTCGACAAGCGACCTGGCGATCGGGGTCGGTGTGGTGAACTGCGGAAGCGTCTGATGAAACACGTGGCGTGTTACAAGGCGGCTTTCCATGCTGTGGCTTTCGTCCTGCGCAAAGATGTTTGTGCGAATGAACCGCCGCCGCACCGCGGCTTGCTGGCGTATGACACGTGATACTGTGTTCGACTTCGATATTTAACGTGGAACGGTGTTGGTCAACAGTGTGGTGCGCGGTCACGGAGTTGTTCGCGACAACGCCGCTGGCGATTTGATCTTTGCGCAATGAGGCAGAATGATATCTGTTTAAGGATAATCGAAAGCCAACGATGCTCGCTGTCATGGTTTGAGCATATTCGATTATCTTCAGATTTGCGGGTGTTTGCTGCGGCAAGTGTTACGAACGAAATAACTGCCGAAGTGATGATGCCTGTGGTTTGGATGAACAACGTACCCCAGCGGTAGCGACCTCTGCATCAACCTCCTTTCTTTGTATTGAAATGAAGAAGATATGACTCGGACCAGGCTGTACGACAAAACGTGCTGTAAACATTAAAGCCGATCGGCCTTCTGTCTAAATGATCATGCCATCAAAAGCGGAAGCGTGAAATCGCTGTTTGCATAATTCAAAGCGCCTAATCGTCGATCATCATCTTCATGAATACTGTAAATATGATAGCCAGAACCGTAAAACTGCTGCGAATGACGACATATTTCCTCAATGAAGATGTGCGGTAATTTCGGCATTGTAGTTCCGCGTGACGCTCATTTCGTGAAATCATTCTGCAGTATACCGAAAATGAGCAAAACTGTACTGATCTTTGCCTTATGCGGTGATTGGCGTTGTGCAAACGTGCTTCAGGCAATGAAGGCCGTAATTGTCGTAAAGCCAGGGAATGCATCGCTGGAAACGCCGCCAGGTTTATAAACTGTGTGTTTTGCGTTCTCAAACGGTAATTCCTCGGTCATCGCGGCTGATGAACGCGGTAAAAGGTGTAGTCTGCGACCGCAATCTTCTGGACAATCGTCGGTAAATCTTTGTCGTCATTCCATGTTTATCCGTTATTGAGACATCATGAGCTGATATTCAGTGTCTTGGGCAATCCATGTGCATGATGCGTGAGGCATCACGGTAGCAACTATTCAGACGACGAGGACTGTCTGCGGTATCGGCTGGTGATGCCGTGCTGCGATGCTGAGGTAAAGCAATTCATGATATCGTGAGTGTATCTTGTGACTGGTGAAGACGCAGACCATGTGGCGTCGTTCTCGTTCATGTCTTTACGCTCACTGTGTTCTGGCGGATTGATGTCGTGCGCTGGCCTGATTGAGATTGAAACATTATGCGGATATCGGAGGTTTGAAGAGACGATGAATATCGCGCGAATCTCACAGCCATGACCCGCAACTGTATGCCAAAGCAGCGAAGTTGAAGGACATTCTCGCGCAACGAGGCTGATCGCGATTAATTGGAGCGTTAACAAACGCAGTCCGTGGGCGAAGTCGGCAAGGCAGATGGTATTATTTCATGATGACTATCGTCGGGCGTACGAGGCGATGGCTGCTCCGGTAAAGGCTGCTGAAAATTAATCGCCGTATTCCGGTGAACGTGAATATCGGCACTCGTCATTCGCTGTCGACTCGGTGACGACTGGTTGATGCGTCAACAAACAGGTAACGGTTTGATGGCTGAAAACTATATTGAATCATCTGTTGCAGTACGTCTATCTGAAATGCTGCTCAAAATATCGCGGCGTGAATGGAAGCGACACAGCTAAGCAATTAATCGGAGGAGTGGACTTTAAACAAGGCCCTCTGGAAAGATGACATTCTCGCACTGCTCTCTTTCTGTGCATTTTATGGTGGATGAAATCAATTGCTGAAATAATGCATGCAATGGTTATGTTTCATGTGGGACCTCGTTAAGACTGCCATCGTTCGGCAACCTGATGACTGCTTTCGATGTTTGTCTGCTGGTAATATTGTCGCAAAATGACCTGTCGGCAAACGCCGCAATCGAAGTCGCAATAACGGCTTCGGTGAGCTCGCTTGCTAGATAGGCGGGCGAGGGCTGTGGTGAACGAATTGCGGGCCTGGCTGCTGGCCTCTTTGCCGATTCACTGGGATGATAACTTTGCAAACGATATAATAATGTGGGCGTTTGAATTAAGCATGGGCGACACGCAGTGGAATGAATTTCGCCCATCATAAGTACGGACATCGGCATTGAGGCACGGTTTATGAATAGAAGGATTTACAATGCGATGTTCGTTAAAAGAACTAACGGTCACTCAGATAACCGCAGATTACGCCCAGCGGTATTGTTTGAATTAGTTTGATAATTGATCTTCGGGACATTCTGAATCGGATGGACGTTTTAATGGGCGGGCTGCTGGTGATGGCGTTCTGCTACAGGCGTTAAATCGGTGTTGCGTGAGCGGGTGTCAGGTGGCTCGGCACTGCGATGCATGAGAAACGTGAGGATGGTGTTGTGATTGCGGAAGGTGCCTGCGAGATCGATGCATGCTGGGTTGGGCGATAATGCGGTGGTGCTGTCGATTCTTTGTTGCTGAACAGCAGATCACTGAGTGATCGAGCAGGCGTGGTGAAGAATGCCTGGAAGCGGTGGTGATTGCGATGGGAGACGTTGGAAGGGACAATCTGGTGCCTGGGGGTACGTGCTGCTCGTGAAAGTCGAGCGAGACAGAGATCGCTGGAGGCTGGCGTTGCTGACGGACGATAAAGCGGGTGCCAACTGACACGGAAATGTGTTGGGGTGTCTGATGATTATCAAACGGAGAAACGGCGCACCGGAGACACGATGCGTGCTGACTGGGCCCGTTGATTGATGAATGACTGTGATGGCGTGCTGATTGCGCTGGTCGTTGAAGGATAAATTCTGAACCATGACATTATGTTTTGACATGTCTCCGTTCACGATTGTTTGAACTACTGTGACCGTGCTGGCGGCGATAATCTGATAACATCTGTGTGAACTTCAGACCAACAAAGCCATCTGAATGAAATAATGAGTTAAAGTTATCATCTCTTGACGATTGTGACAGGGAGTCTTTATAGACTCGCGCAATGCCTCTGTTTTTTGCGCCGCACTGGCTGGCTAGTTGATCACCAACGATGCCGCCGCATAATCCGCCGCCGTATGTCTCGCTAACGGTAACAACACCAAATAGATCGTGCGGTTTCGATGTGATATAGTCATCCTGGTGCTTTGACCGTCTGCGGGCTGCGGAAAGCTCGTGGCCTGACGGTGCTGCGGGCGGCAATGCGTTCGTCTGGGCCGTACGAAACGTAGCGTGACAACTGCCGTAGTTCCATGCTTCTGTTCTGTGTCTGGACGCATATTCGCTGTTTGTGTTGTCGGCGATGATGTTGTCTTACGCAATCGTCTGCCGTGGTCTGGGTTGTTGGTGCTGTCGGCTCAGACATATGTATTTATGCGTGAAACGCTGCGCGAACCACTGCGCCACGGCCAGCAGACTGAATGGTCACGGGCCATGTGTGAACATCATACGGAAATGACGGCGGCTTCCGTGTCTTCTGGACGCGACGTGAGTTCTGGCTATCGGCTGTGGGCGTGGTGGTCATGCCCGCAGTTCACGCCGTGCGGTGGGGCTCGATTGGGTCGACTGAACGACAAGCTGCTCGTCCGCAATCGCCGCAATCGTTGGTCTATCACGACGCAAAGAAGTTAAGTCGCCAGGGTCGGTATTGACGTACGCCGCGACCGCTGCGCGGGCGGGACGGTCGTTGTCGCCGCGATCGTGCGCGGCTCACTGCGATGGGTTGGCACGGCGTCGCTGCTGTTGGAGATCGCGGCAATGCGTCGGGTCGCTTTCTGCAGGTCGCTCGTGTTGCTCTTGTTCCGGGCGGTGTGCAAAGAGATATTGCGCTGTGATGCGACGGTGATGACGATGCGGGCATCGAAATTCGTGCGACACGGCACGGTGACGGCCAAAGTCATCGACCGTATCGTCGATATCGTCTTTCCGTAATGTGTAACTCGGCTCGCCATTGTTTATCTGAAAATCACGAATGACTGCATCGTTCTTCATCTCGACCGTCATCAACGACGGTGTCCGGCTGAAATATCTACGTAATGGTTTCGCCGCTGTCGCGTTTACTTTCTCAACAATCTTTCACGCTCAACACAGTCGACGCCTTCTGCCTGACAGATCAAACGTTGTATTAACGGCCTTAACAAATCGTTGCGAACAATGATCTGCGCCAAGTTAACACGGTGGCTCCGCATCGCCAGTGGAACTTTCATCAAGGTGACCGTGACAACAGACGAGTTGATGACGATGAATCGTTATTGTTCGTCGATGGCAACTGCTCAAAGAAACGTCGAGCGTATCTTAATGATGTTTGCATGACGGGCGTCCGTGTGAACCATTTTGTGATGATTCTTGTGAGATATCCTCGCTGTTAACTGCTTCCGGCTGACAGTTCGTCGTGCTTCGGACGTGGGATTAACGAGTTTGAATGAGTCTTCAGAATCTGCCACCGCGTTATCGTGATGCGGGACTAGGAGATGGCAAACGATGAAGATTGTTCGGTTGGTGTAACGCCAGCGTTCTTGAACGAGCGATGCCTTATCGGTTAACCTGCTCCCCGTAATAAAATCGTTGCGCGTTTAAACGCCGTGTAATTCACTGGCTGTGCACCAAATTGCTGATGTTGAGTTTATCATGGAAGAAAGGATAAAACGAACTGACCCTGCGGCATTAACTGCAATAACGGTGCGTTATAATTAAAGTTATGGGTGTATCGTAAATAGTAATATAAACAACGTTGGCGGTTATGACGAACTGTCTACAGTTGAACGGTGAACATTTCGTGACGCATATGAGAGGGGTATCGAGTGAGCTGAATCCGTCTTAACAACATTGAATGATGTGTTTGCGAAGATGGGCGTCAAGCTGATTTGAGTTGATCGCGGAAGGACGATAAAACGCAGATCTGACGATGAATATTTCGATGAGCCGGGTGAATTCGTTCGTGTGAGGAGAAGTCGTTCATTGTCGGGCTGATTTAATGACGAGTGAGCGAAACGCGAGAAACGGTGTATGGCGTACGGTGTCGTTGAGCGATCGTTGGCCATCGTGATGGTCTGGCGGCTGACGGGATAGGTGACGAACGGTCGTAACGATATAACTGGGCGAATGACAGCGTGACATGTTAGCGGTGGTGCGTTGGTCACCAAATCGAAGGTAATAAATGAAATTGACCTTCTTGAAGAGCGCGAAAGGACCTGTAGATGGTGAAGACTCGTTGACTTTGGGCTGTCGCAATTCGTGCACATTGTTAACGATGTGATGGATGATGGGTGAGCAGAACATTTCTGGCGACCGATAGAAGATGAGAATGACGAAATAACCGCCAGCGTGCTGTTGAAGCAATGAAAATCTAATAAAGGTTTTGTTTGGGATGAACTAAGCAACGACTCCTGTTGCAAGTAATGGTGGCATGGTGACGTGAACGTTAGTACGGCCGACCGGTAATATGTGTGGCGCAAACTGGGGAATGTGAATCGAACTCTTTAACTGAAACGCTGCGACCTGTGATGACGTCTGACTGGCGTGAAAACGGACAATGAAGCGATGGCAATCGCTTTTACGGTGATGATGTGCTATCGCCGATGACTGAACCGATAAAGATAACCTTTCAATATTGAGGCGGCGCGCGATTGATTTTATGTCCTCTCGATCGCGACCTGTGTTGCAATAATAATATGACCGCTGGGCTTCGTCTTCTGTTAACGAACTTTCAGCGGTGACCCCGTGTGAAGATGACCGGTTACCGTGTACAACTGTTCATATATTGACCGTCGGTAAACGTCTGGGGCATCCTGAACATTTGAACCGCAAGCGATTGGCGACTGTTCCTCCATCACAGAGGTATTGAAGACACCTGTGAACACGCTCGGGTTGTTTCGGCTATGTATTTATCTTAACTATTCGACAGGCCTGTTTGGGTGATGACAAGCAATAACAAGCGCTCAATCTGGATGGTCAAACCGTAATCTGCAGACTCTGGTACTGCTCACTGGGTCTTGGCTCTCCTATTGATCGGGTTATAGATAATGCAAACTGAGAAGTTTGCTGGATTAGTGCTGGCTGGCGACTATCTGGTGGCGTTAACGACTTTCTTCAGGTAACGTCCGTAAACCAATAATAACGTGCTATCCGCTGAAAATGGCGACGGTGAATGATCTGCTGCTAACTACGCAGTAATTAAGTAACTCTGTGAATAGTAGCGCGAATGCCGACCACAATCGGCTGCGTTGGTTAAACAACGCGGTCTTGCATCGACGACGGTGATACTGTCAGACGGTCGCGAATGGCGGATAATGGTGGCGCGAACGCGAACGAAATACGAGAATGGAAAGAATCAAAACAACGGTAACTGACCAACAACGAAACCTGCGGATATTTCTACAATCGTTCTCACTGATCGCAATAACCTGGCGGTAACCTGAGCAATAATTCTGGCAACTGTACACGTATGCAAATGTTGGCGAAATGACGCTGGCTCGTATGCTCTTCTTGTTTCTGGGCAATCCCAAATGAACGCTATGCTGCAACTCTCATTTATTGTCAGCAATTGTCGTGTGAATAGTATTGATATGGCGTATGGCTCTGTTGACCAGCCAGACGTTCAATACTCGAGAGACGCGATTGAGCTACTACAGTGGGCAAAACAATGTTTATGATGAAATCTTGCGATGGCCACGGCACTTCATGGTGGAAGATTTGACAACTGGTCATGAAAGTGAAACGCTGACGTTGCTGGCTGTGTTGATTGGAAAGTTTGACGTGCGACGACTCCGCTGCTCGTTGCTCTACCGATGATGAGTTTGATAAATCAGGTGGTGTGAATAAATTGTTGCGCTGGGGATCTGAAGTCAAGGCGAAGATTTTCGTTGAGACGCGGACTGATGCGAATGAACTTTCTGCTTTGATTGAACGAAAGTTTATGGTTGTCATGAACTGAATGCAAGGCAATCTTGCTCGCTGCGGGCTTATCGAAAACTGGGTTCGTTAACACGAAGGTGTTTACGCGGTGCGAAGCTATTGAAACGGCTCTGCTGTTTGGTAATGACGATGCGGATGTAAATGACTTCAAATGAGGGTTGTATGTTACCTGTTGAACAATGCGATCTTTGTTGAAGGAAAACGCTGTAATGGTGTTTGATGACGAGATGTCGAAACCACTGGCATCTCTGCCCGCCGTATTGACGCTAGTACATGGCAAAATTGACCAACGATGTGATAGGTGTCTAACATTGTTGATATCATGTTGGAAACAGCTGAAGGCCCTGATCCATTGCTGCTGGGGCCATGTGATATTGGCGAGAAGCTGTACAGGTGGTGTCGGAAGCGACCGAAGAAACGAAAATCGGGAGAAATGTGGATAGCAGACTCCGCTGTTAATGAACAATCGGAGCATTGCTCAAAAAACAGTGCGTTAACAGTGTTAAGGCAAAACGGGTCCTGGCACAGGCTCTGAGCGTTTTGAGGGGGCATTTTTGCTTTCGATGATGTTATACGCAAACGCCTGACTCTCGAGGAAAGATGAACATATCGTGCATTTCCACGATTGAATGTTCCGTGCTGCGCTGGTGGCGTCCGTGCAGGCTCTTAAAACCGTGAGGAACATAAAGGTAATCTTTGATATTTCTTTGTAAATGACGCGATAAAAAATGATGACCAAACGGCGGTGTCTTCTCTTCACGTTCTTTATCAGTTGACTTATTGAACAACTGGTGGGCAATGTTTAACCGGCAATAAATGGGCCTCTATCGACCGTTTGAATAATATAGTGCGATTGAAATAGAACAATTCAATACTCGTCTGTTGGCGTTAATGTTTCAGCCGGGTAATGACAATACTCAAAGGATGCGCTGGGCTATTTTGAATGAAAGTTCTGCAGGCGTGCGCTTCGATTGGCTGTGCTGCCCCATAATGATAACCTTGACAATGCATGATGACCTCGGTGGTGGCGTAGGCGCGACGAAGTACCCATGTTAACTATGATGGCAAAGCTTCGCAAGCGCTGCTGATGGGCTTCCGATGAGCTTTGATTAAAAGCTAACGATTTTACTCGTTGTCGTTCTTCTTCTGCGCGTGACAGTAGGCTGCCGCAACGCCGGCGCGTGACCAGCCGCGACGGTAAATTCTGCTGGTTAATCTGTCTGTTTTGCTCGTGAGGACAACGGCCTGCGTTGTATGGTGGGCCGCCGACAAAACGTGGCCTCAGGCACCATCTCTCAACGTTGGCATTACAAGTGCCGATCTAACCTCGCGTATCATGAAACATACCTGGCGTCTGCGCTGGGGGGTTCATCCCGGCTGACAATAACTCGACTGTTAGTGATGACGGCGTTGCTAACAATTACGGCGATGAGGCTTCGTGTGCGATAGCTTCTGCTACCGACGTGCCGTTAACGCTCACTATCTTCGCTCTGTATCGTGTGTCTTGTCGTTCTTGTCGTAATGAAGTATCAATCACGCCGTTGTGACCCGCATAACAGGACTGCGCCTGATGTGAACATTTGCAGTGATGCTTTGCCAAGTGATGACAGCGTACCGGACGATCTGCTCGCTGCAGATGATTGGTGCTGCATCTGTGACGGTGGCGATGCTGGCGCAATCTGCGTGAGGCTGTGCAATCTCGCCCTCGCATATAACCTGGCGGGTATTTGTTTCGCAACTGCCCAGTAATAATTGTGAAGTGGATGAACCATGACCTGCTGCGTTGATGGCGCATCGCCCGCCGGCAGAGATAGCTGTCGCCAGCAACCTGTATCGTCGATGACTCGTCGCCGTTCTCGTTAACGATCATGCGCTCTGGCTGCTCTGGAGATCGGCTGCATTCTCGTATATCGCTGTGTGAAATGTGAGGCTCTGCGCGCCGAGGCACCTCCGGCGGCGGGCGGTGGCTGCCGTCCTGCCGGTCAGCGTTGTGATGCTGCTCGGCCTCGTGCAGCCTCGGCCTCGGTCTGGCGGGTTTCATGATGTAATGGTGCCCTGCTGAAAGGATGCTCGATGTCACCATTCATCGTGATATGCCAGCGGAAATGATCGGGCAAACGGTGTGCTGCGCCGCGGAAGCGACGGTATTGCCGACGATATGGTGCCAATCTTTATGTGAGACAACTCATCTTAGTAGTCATAACCTGCGTCTGGGCAACATGGCTGCAATGGTTGCAGGGGGTCTGGAGACCATTGGCATGATGCTTGCGTCGACAGGCAATAGCTGCATCGAATGGCCACGGTCAGCCAGTGTTGTAAACGGCTTTGTAATGTGCTGCATGGAACCTGTCTGGCACGCCTGAAGCAGGCTTGCCACTGCCGCTGCAGCCGCCCGTGACAACCGTGCGTGCCCGATGGTAGTCGATGGTAATGTATAATATGGGTCGCTGTGAATATTTTAAGCTGCCGGTCGCTACCGCCCTCGCGGTAACGGTCGCTGGTGGGGTCTGCGGAAAAGAGGTGGTCTTACCATCATGTGCGGTCAAATCGCCGTTCCATGTTGGTTTCTTGTCATCGCTCGCACGGAGATACCATGTATCTGGCAAAACTCGACTTTGCGAACGCCGCGGGCGCATCGGCTGGCGCGCCGTGCCGCCAGGCGTGACTCCCGCTGTGACTGTCTTTGTCGTGTACTAATAATGGTCGTAACCTTTCTTTGTACCAGGCAATCTATCAATAATGCGTGACAATAATGGTGTCGCCTCAAAATGAGCAATTCTGTCATTCTGGAATCCGTAAATAACGATAATGGAAGATACACAATACCAGCAATGTTGACGCTTCCGCGCCATCGAGGCGAGAACAATCGCTCGCTGGCACCGTAATAAAATCGATCGACTTGATGCGGCGCAACTATCATCGAGTCCTCGGTCTGAAATGTCACTGTCACGCATGAAGAAGCGCGCTGTGTCATTGACGTTAACGCAACTCATGGGCAATCGTTCGTTTTATGGGTAAAATCGGTGCCGCAATACCATCTTCTGATTCGGTGGTACTTTCATTGAGCTGCAGCGTCCGTTGAACTTTGTTCATTGACGCTGTTTGCGTGTTTAAAGTCTCACGCGAAAATCTGGCGTTATCGACATCATGCCAGCGGGCATAAGCAGAATCGCCTACTGCCGTGCGGCAAGTATTCGGTTGTCGAACTGATGACTGTGCACTTATCCATGTTGCCGGTCGCCTGCACAGATATTGTGTGTGCGCAATCAAGCTGCTCACAAATCTCAAGTGCGTCGGTGGCGCGAAATAATGTGTATCCCAGCTTGTTTGATGGCCAGACGACTCTGACAATGCTGGCGCGTTTGTCAGGCTGTCGCCGCTGGTGATAAACCCGACTTCATGCGCAATCGATAAAGAACAGCTTCTGTAATATCTACCTCTGTCAACCTTTCTGATCGAAAAGCCCGACATCGCTCTGTCTTTCGCGGAAAGGACACAGGCCGTCACAAATGGTCGAACGTTATCGAGCCGAGGTGCTAAGTACGCTGAGAAGGTTCCTCCTCAGGCTTCGTCAGGCAATGTCCGTGAAAAACTGGGCTGGCCGGGACTGTGACTGATAATCGGAGATCGCTCCCGCGAATGGTAAAACAGCTGTGCGCTGCTGTCATCGAACGACGGCCGGCAATGAACGCGACCCATGGCTGGGCACATTCTGTGACTGTTTTGCGATGGTTGTGCGCTGTGATGTTGAATGACCGACTATCGTCTGTCGCGCGTATCACCTCAACGACGATTTTGTTGCTATGCGGTTGACAATGGTACAACTGTACACCGGAACTGAAACCAATCCTGTTTATGTTGTCACCTTAAAACAACAATAACGGTATGAACAATCTCCGTCATGCTGAGGTCGGCAATCGGCTGATTTGATGCTGCAAGCGTGCCGAAAATCAGCAACAGATATAAAGTCACGTTGACCCCGTTATAACGTACAGCCTCTTTGTGCGAAGCAGGCTGGTATTATTCGTCAACGTTCTTTTCAATAACGCAAAGAATATCGGTTTCGCTCTGTGACCAACTTTCCGGCGGCAATGAAGCGTGCTGCGACGCCGCGGACAGGCGGGCTGACGGACATATCGATGAGGTCGCGATCATCTGTTAACGCAACATGCTTCACGGTGAGCGACGTCTCTGCGCCCGCTACGGCGACGTTTCATGCAACTTATGCGATGAGCTGGGCGTCGAGCGGCGGACGAAGGCTGGTGCTTTTGATTAACGGTTCACGCAAACGATGTAAACTTACGCTGACGACCATGTTTAGGCAAGACGCGGTTCATTGGCGCGCTGGTGAAACCGCCTGTCGGCCATTTGTGGACTGCGGCGACGCGATGCGTGCGCTGCTGAAGCGATGCAGGCGGGCCGGTGACATTGTGTCGCTGTTCGAAGCAGGTATCGGACAATCAAACATTCTGCGCAAACTATGGACTGATTTTGAGGCTGGGGCGATGACTACAAGCAATGTCACGGTTTGGTTGCTGCTGAAACATCTGTTGAGCAGCCCTGACAACGGTAACAACGGCAGGGTTATCATCTGTGCGTCCGGCGGATAAATATTCGCTCTGACGTTATGCGGGCTTCCGGTAATTTCGGAAAGTCGTTGACACTAACGGAAAAGTAGAACTTTCTATTGAAACTCGCGAGCGGTCTACCGGGATTTAGACATGATGATGCGACTCTGCGATGCTGGCGTGGCTGGTGAACCCCAGACGCAGCAACGATACTGACTGTCTGATTTGGGCGAATGTGAAGGCAATGCGGCTGCCAATGAAACTGTCGACCGCCTCAATCGTTAGCGCCTGAAACTGACGGTGACTGGTGCACCAGAAGGCAATTGACCAACCAGGGTCAGATGTGAAGCGAACAACATGGTGGTTGACGCCCGAAAACGGCGCGACCGATCGTGAAGCCGAAAACAGGCAAGTCGTTATCATCTGCGCTTCTGTTTGCGGAAATATGCACAATGTTTACGAAAATATGAAGGTTGTTTAATAACGCGGCAACCCATGTTTGAGGCTGCTGTCTGCCGACAGGTACTACAATCACTGACGCAACTTATCATTCGGCTATCATTCTTTGAGGGTAATCCGTGTCGGCTCGAAATCTATGAGGGGGCTCTGCGACCCATGATGATGATGCTGCGCTGGCATCGGGTGCCGTGTCGCCAGTATCAACGACCGTCGAGCTACAATCACCTCGAAAAAGCGGGCTGAACAACAATAACATTTTGTGATAACGCTAAAGTTGTGTCGTGTCTGTTTACAGCAACAGCGAATAACGTTAAACCGACCGTAGTTGCGGAAACAAATGAAACTGACACGAAGGTGTTCGTTATGTTGCTGGCTGACGGTCTGAGAAACGTTACTCGGTTCTGATGAAGCGACCCGTCGATGACATGGTATCGTGTTGTTTCAGGTGTGCTCCGATGCGAAGGACCGACGGTATGGCTGTCGATGAAGCATGAGCGATTTCATCGGCGTCGTAATGCCGCTGTGAGGATATGGACCATTGTAATAATGAAGGGCGTTAGTAGGTCGGCGAATGAGGAACGACGAACCATCGACAGAACTGGGGTGTTGCGGTGTCTACGACGAGTCTTGCCGTAACTGTCAGTGTTGACCAGGCTCGTGTCCGCAGACTCTGCGGTGACGGGTAAAAGCGAGATGTTTAATAAGCGATGAATGACGGCACGCGTGATGTTTGCGACCTTGACGATTCAATTTCTTTCGGCGTGCGGTATCCGTTTGGTAAACATAATCATCTGCAGGCTGAAATTGAGACTGTCATCATGATGAGCTGCTTCGAGGTGAGATACATCGAGATGCGACTGATCTGTGGAGTAGGCAAATCAACAGTAAAACGCCAGTGTTCTTTGCGATTCGCTGGTTTTTCGAACACGTGATCAACAGTGGTGGCTCAGCAGTGGGGTGGGGGTTTGCTCTGACGACGACGTCTGGCAATGTGAAGGTCAGTGTGGCTGGATGGGTGAACGGCGTGGCGTGAAGATGGTGATCGAGGTGTGGCTGTCGTGATTACCAGTCGGAGGTGACACTGCTGAGGCAGTCTGTGTTGATTAGAAACAGGCTGAATGTGTGGTGCGTAATCTGGGTCCAACGCGGCACGTTTCTGCGTGGGTGCTGATGTGTTCTGGCTGACAATGGGCGTTGTGAGATGCAGTGTCGTGATATGGACTCATAAATCACTGGTCTGTTCATGAGGTGTCCAGGCTCGGAGGGTCAACATAGTATTAACATGAGGACTTCAAATGCAGTCAACATGTTTGCGTCGCTACAGGCAATGTAATCTGGCGTGGTTGCCTGACCAATGAACGTTACTGGCTGGCTCCAATGCAATGATGAAACAGGTCTGCTAACTGTGGGGAGGTGAAGTATTTTAATGCCAGTGGGTGGGTCCTTTGATGCTAATATTGTTAACACTCTTTATTGTCGTATCAAACTAAGCATCTATATAATTTGAAGATGTGCAGCTGAAACTGAAAAGTTTTACTTCAAACAGGTCACCATGCTTTGCCTGCGGTGTTGAACGTAGTAACGGCGCAAATCGTTTCCTGGTGCCCAAATATTGCGGGATCGACCGACAACCGACCTCTCGAAAGTGCGCGCGATGGCTGCTGAAAGGCAAAGGCAGCGACGAGCTGTTTGGCGCGGATGCCGAAGGGGTCGGTTTGACGAACTCTTTGTAAGGAAATAACAACTGGCTGTGCAGACAATTTTGCGTGCTGAAAACGGCGTAATGTAACGGCCGGGAAGGCTATTTACGTTACGCAAACCGGCGCTGTTCAGCGCACTGCCACGATGATAAGTCTGCTATGTCGGACAGCATTCGATCGCTTGTCGGTGATATAGTCTGAGTGGTTGTGCGGATGCTGCTGGCGCAGACGGCAACCGGCTCACCATGTTGACGATAGCGACCAGGTTGACTTCTTGGCTTCGACGATGACGTGAACAGCTCAACCTGCCTCTTGCCGCCATTACTCAATAAGCGTAACTTCC
>BNJU01003561.1_pt1 | contig 134924 bp, 178 predicted proteins | sample 8539281 | NCBI WGS metagenome assembly BNJU01 (sample SAMD00202456, study PRJDB9452) | human saliva metagenome | isolation source: human saliva | place: Japan | reverse complement strand
AATTTATCTGGTTCTAGTTTAGCATTTTTTTACGTTTACTTTTAAAATGTTTACCGTCCTTATTTTGTGTTTCTCCTGTTTTGAAAAATAATAGTTAACATTGCAGGGTCTATTTCCCCATCACTATTAACACCTCCTACAATAATTTTATCAACAATACTCTCAAAAAACCGTACGATCAAACTCGGTGAGTAATTTCTGTGAAGATAGTAACTGTTTAAACTCAGTTAGTCTTTTCTTTACATCAATTTCTGACTTCAAAGTTGTTTCAACATTTACTTTTTCTTCTGAAAGATACTCTTTTTCTGAAGAAATTTCAGTGTATTTTTTTCATTATAAATGGAATCACTAATCTTCCCTTCTAGTCTTAAATTTACAAGATTCTCCTCTTTTTTTAGTAATGTACGAAGTTTATTAGTTATTTTTTTCAGTTCTTTGTTGAGGCTATTGTCATTCAACTCAGATTCAATCGTTTCAAGTAAGTCTGACACTATATTTTTCATTCGAATGATAGAGCTGTCTGTAAGCTTCCATGAAAGCTCCCTCAATAGCTAGTTCTTCTAATCCTTTACTATGTTTACAATATTTTTTCCCTTTTTTTATCGAAGTAACACAGTGCCACACAACTTTGCGATAATCTGAACGACAGTGCCAACTTCTCCTAGACAATAATGAACCACAAAAGCCACATTCTAACATACTACTGAAAGCATACATTTTTGAATAGCGTTCACGTTTTCCATTTACATTTGTAGCTGTCTTTTTATTTCCTGCCCTACGCAACCTAATCGCCTGTGCTTTTTCAAAGTCCTCTTTAGATATTATAGGTTCATGATTATCTTTAATGTAGTACTTATCTTCTTCACCAAAATTACTCAATCGTCTCTTACTTATTGGGTCAACTGTAAAAGTTTTTCCCATTAGGATATCGCCCTTATATTTTTCATTCTTTATGATTCCTAAAACTGTTGTATCATTCCAATGATCTAAGCCTCTCGGAGATTTATAGCCTAGTTCGTCAAGTTCCCTTGCTATGGCCCTCCCTCCAATACCTTCTAGATATCTTTCGAATATGTAACGAACTATTTTTGCTTCTTTTTTATTGATAGAAAGTTGTTTAGTTTCCACATCATAGTCATATCCCAAGCATCCTTGAAATCCTATCAGTTCACCACGTTGCATCTTCATTTTTAATCCCTTTTTCACATGTGCAGAAGTATTTTCTACTTCTTGCTGTGCAACAGAGCTAAGAATAGTTAGAAGTAGTTCTCCATCCATAGTAAGGGTATCTATGTTCTCTTCCTCAAAATAAACTCCAATTTGCATATCCTTTAACATTCTGACATACTTCAAAGTATCTAAGGTGTTTCTTGCAAATCTAGCAATTGCTTTTGTTACAATATAATCAATTTCTCCATTTACACAATCATTGATTAAGCGTTGAAATCTTGTCTCTTTCCTACTTGAGTTCCTGAAATCCCCTCATCTGCGTAAATATCTGCTAGTTCCCAATCTGAACGCTGAGAAATGTAATCTTTATAATGTCTCACCTGAGATTCATAACTGTTCTTCTGATCATCACTATCAGAACTAACTCGACAATAGGCAGCAACCCTTTTTAAATGTCTTTCTACATTGACACCTCTACGTCGAACTAAAGAATCAGCTTTTATTATTTCAACATTATTTTTTTTCATACTGAAATTCCTCCTTTTGATTCTATATTACCGCGTTCAAATAAAAAGGTCAGCTATTTTGTGTACTTAATACGCAGTCTGCTTCTGATTTTTTTCATATTCATTTTTAGATAACAATTCTTTAGAGTATAAAAAAATTAAGCATTGATAACTGCAGACTATATTTTACAACTGTTTGTTCCAAAATTTTTCCTCCTGATAAAGTGATACTCTATCATTTCCTCCGTGGGTATGATTGGTTAAATCATTCATGGGCATCTCGCCCGCTGTCCTTTTACGTTGGCAGCCTGAACGTTCAGAAGTATCATTGTCCTTATTTGTGGTCATGGCAGATAGAGAACCACTCTATTTTATAGCTAATAATTTTCGCTCTTATCACGGCGTATCTCACTAAATTGCTCGACAAATAAGAAAGTCCCACCTCGGTTTATTCAATTGTCAATGAACAAATCAAGGAGAGACTATTTTATTTTATGTTTTATCCTATCTGGACAATCTGTTAGCCCTAATAGGTAATCCGTACTAACATCATAGAGTTTAGAAAGTTGCACAAGAACATCTGCCGTTAAGGCAACCTCTCCTCTCTCAATTTTTGCATAGTTTGTATGAGAAAAGGAAAGTAAATTTGCAACAAACTTTTGAGTGAAATCGTGATCTTCCCTCAAATCCCTTATCCGTTGGTACATCTAGCTTTCTCCTAAGAAAAGTATATGTCACTTTCAGAAAAAAGCTGGGAAATTGTCATAATATGACAGTAAAATTTGTACTATCTTATTTCAAATTTAAGTAAGTATACTAGTGGTACTTCATACATTATTATCTTGCAAACAGTATATAGAATGCATCCTTAGAATATATAGTCGTCTTTAATTATATTTTTTTATGCTGAGATTAATTATTTTCTTGCATAAATTACTAAAATTTATCCCTTCTGCCTCAGCTTCCTTAGGAAGTAAACTAGTTGGAGTCATACCAGGTATACTGTTCGTTTTCGATGAGTAAATTTCACCATTATCATCAATAATAAAAATCTGACCGTGAATATACTTCAAATCCCATTAAGTCATGAACTGTTTTAGCATATATTTCCAACTTTTTCTTTAGCTCTTCAGATATATTTGCAGGACAAATTTCCTTAACAACTCCAGGAGTATATTTTTCATAATCATAAAAACCACCTTCAATAACAATCTCAATAGGTTGCAAAATTTTTTTCACCAATAACTCCGATAGAAATCTCTCTTCCATTTATATATTCTTCAATATTATAATTCTCTAAGTCATACTGTTGAAGTTCTTCTTTCGTTTTTGATAATTTGAACTCCTATACTTGAACCACTGTCATTCGGTTTTATTACTAATGGAAAAAAACAAATTTATTTTCCTCAATATACTCATAGGGAGTTTTTAATCCCAACTGTACTCACAAGTCTCTTTGATAATTTTTTTATCTAAACTTATAGCATTACTTTGATATCCGTTGCCAGTATACTTTTATATTACAAATATCCAGTAACGCCTGTAACTTTCCATTCTCACCAATCCCCCATGTGTAGATAAGAAGACGATATCTGCTAATTTACAAATTTCAATAACTGAATCTGTTATTTCAGCAGATTTATCTATCTCAAATTCTGATAGGCTACCTTCTTGGTACAACTTATATAATTCAGAAAAAAATGTTTTACCTCTTTATTTTTCAAAATTGTATATTCCATTTTAAATTTAATCTAATTACATTATCGGTAGTTAGCGCTTCAGCAATTTGTCTTGAAGAAACTTCCGAAATTAAGCGTTCTGGGCTCCTACCACCATATAAAACTACAATATCCATTTGATTTACCTCAATAAAAATTAAAAAAACAGTAAAACCCATTATAAAAAGTTTTACTGTAATTCACAAAATATCTTATATGCGGGGTGAAGGATTTGAACCTCCAATAGACATTTAGTCGAACCTACCTGTATCATAGGCGCGTTTACCAATTTCGCCAACCCCGGATAAATTATTTATGAATTAATTATACCATTACAATAAGTTAGTGTCAATAGTTTTTTTAGCAAATAATTGTGATATTTTTTTGAATTTATATCTTAGAATTGTCTTTTATAAAAGGCTAATACCTAGATTATTCATAATTAAAAATAGTAAAATATATTCTCGTATCTTTAGAGAGCAATTCGTTAAGACTAATTTCCTGGATAAACTGTCTAGAGGCATTAGGTTCTAATGTAATCTTATGTAAATCCGAACTAAATTTATCATTTCTTACAAGTTTTTGATATATACTTCCTCAAAAATTATTACCATTATTTTTTTAATTGAAAAATTCTACTCTAGCCTCACTACTTGTAAATTTCTCCAATTTATTTATCTTAAGTGAAATATTTTCTTCGCTTAAATCTTCTATAATAGAACAGCAAGGACATATTTTTTTACAATTCTTTTGTACCTAGAATAATAATCACTAACATTTACCTTTTTCAATTGATCTTTCATTACATGTTGAGCAGATTATTTGTTCTTCAGTACATTTTATCCTAAGATTATTTCCATAATGCAGATCATACATTCTATATTTATCCTCAGAAATATTCTTAGCCCAGTAATTCAAAAACTTCTCGACTTATCATATCAACACTATCAATTAAATTGTTTATAATTTTTAACTTTAAAATTAACTTTAGAATCTTTTTCCAAAAATCAAATAAATAGTTTTCTAAGTTATTGAATTGCGATATTAAAAGTATTAGTGTCTTGCTTAAAGTTCTTATTGCTGTTCGGATGCATATGGGGTATACTGTTATCTCTGTTAAAGTTATATATCATAATAGGTATTTTTTTAATAAAATTCTCGAAGATAGAATTATCTTCTATCAAAATTTTATCATCGTACACTACTTGGTCTGAAAACATTAATCTTTCTCCATCAATCGTATCAAAAATAACGAATACTTTTTATTTGAAATCAATATTTCATTTTTTTGATAATTCGACTGTTGTAAAAAAATAATTATATAAATTTTCACTATTCCTAAATTGATTATTTGGGTCTCCATATAAGACATAGCATGGAGTTAGATTGTTATAAACACAATATTCATTACACTGCCTAGTTACTGTTCCAAAACTCTCTTCCCTCTCTAATAAACAATCTGCTAAAAATTAATTCGTTAGCATCAGATAATTTAGTAGAAAAAGGAGCTATAAAAGATACGGCTGAACTATTCAATAATCCAAATGATAAAGTTTCCTTTCCTTCTTTCTCAAATTCTCCTGGTGCTACAACACCAAGAACACAACCATTAATCATTATTAAATCTGAATTAAGTTGTGCTGTATTTAAAACTTCTTTTGATGTTTTTATTTGACTATTACATAATGCTATATTTTTTTCCTATCGCTAATTGATCTAGTCTTCCTCCTCCGTAAATAAATAATGCAGATCTTCTTTTTACAAAAGCAAATCACTTGTAAGATTCGATGAATACATAGAGATCAGAGAATTTATTTCTTTAATCTCAGATTCTCTCCGTGGTACTACATTTAAAGAAGTATAGCTAGATTTCTTTATCATGCTAAAAGTTAAATTTTTTTAATAGCAAAGTTCACTACATCTTGAAAAATTATTTCCTGTAAAATATCCAATGTCAATCCCTCTATTCAAAAGAAATTCTAGTAATTCTCCTCAACGATTCATATTCCAAATTATGAGATTCTGAAAAAAATTATAATTTTTAAAATGTGAGAACTCTAAATATTCAAATATTTCTAAAAAAATGACTGTAATTCACAGAAATCATACTTACTTTTAGATGAATAAACTTTAGCAATAACATTATATTCGTCATTACTAAATCCAATCACAATTGTACTACTTCTTATATCCGTAGTACTAGAGTGAATCTCTTTTAATAACGATAGGTATTTTTTTCATTCATCTTATTTATCTCCCTTTATTTTCTTTTCATAACTCTTTATAAGAATAACCAATAAACTACTTAGTAATCCCAAAATAACTAGACTTAATCTCGGGTTTAAAAACCAATTAAAATAAGCAGCCAGTATCCCTCCAAAAGGAGCAAAAATGGTAGCTATTACAAAAGAACTAGAAAGTATTTTACCAATATTATACTCAGTACTTTCTTGTTGCTGTATTGTTGTAATCGAGACAGAAGCTATTGTAATTAGTCCACTCAAAATTGAATAACAAATTCCAAAAAAATATCCAATTTTTCTACTATTCCGCTTGCCATAATGACAAGTGGGATCGTTACCATTGATATATTCATTAAGATAAAGGTATCCTTCTTATTCAAAAAAAGTAGAAAGAAGAGTTACTGCTATCAAACTACCAAATCCAGCAATTGAGTATACAATTCCAACAAGACTATTTGATAACTTTAATTGATCCTGTAAATAATAAATAATTGTTGCATTAAAGCCTAACATAGCGATATTCACAACAATTGTAAAGAGTAAAGAAAACTCTCAATTTAATATTTGTGAAATTCTCTTTAAAACCTGCAAACATTTCTTTTTATATCATCATTCCCGTTCTCCTTGTGTCCTTGATTTGGAATATATGAGATTAATATTGAAAGAAATAGTAACAAGAACGATGCACTATTTATAAAAATGCTATTAATATTAAACTTTAACATTAATAACCCCGCCAGAGCTGGAGAAACTAATTTTGAAATAGTTCGTACACCTTGAAACTGAGAATTATATTTTTGTAATTCTTCCTTCTCAAATAATGCAGGGGTAATGACTGAGAATCCTGTTTGAAAAAAGTGTCGAAAAATAAAGGAATCAAAAATGCAATAACATAGTAAAAAAATATAGAAACTGAATATTTAGATAATATAGGTATTACACTACATAATAATGCAGGTATTAATGTAGACCATAATAATATCTTTTTCTTATTGAAATTATCTAATAAATACCCCATAAAAATCCCAATAAGAGTTGAGGTAACAATTCAATAATTACCATTCCTCCCATTGCAAATGAAGAATGAAATTCTTGGTAAATCAAAAATAGGAAAAAAGCAATCTTTTTGAAATCTATCTCCAATATTTGATATAAATTCACCAAAAAGTAATTGTATAAAAACGTTTTTCTTGTTAATATTCATAACTCCCTTTCCTCCTCTCTAAACCACGATAAATATCACTTTTTATTAAATCTGTAAAGTTTATTCCAAAACTCTTTTGCAGAGTAGGCACAACACTATTTTTCACTTAAACCGTACATAGTTCCTAACTCAATAAAATATACATCTTCACCACATACTCTGAAATCAAGATAGCATGTGCCATCTATTTCATAATAATCTAATATTTTCTGAGTATATTTTTTTAGTTTAGAATTGATTCCATTTTGTGAATCATCAACAATAAACATATTTTCACCACTATTATATCTTTCTTCAAAAATCTATATCTTTATTAATTCTGGCTTTTAGAAACACCTACTTTAATCTCATCTCCTTGGAAAATAGCGGCCACTATATAATCATTTCCTTCAATATACTCTTGTATAAGCAAATGTGGATCAATATTCAAAAGATCCAGTAAATTCTCTTGAATATCTTGTAATGAGTTTACTTTTTTTAACTCCATGACTTGAACCACTTAAAAACCTTGGTTTTAATTACTAACGGGAATCTCATTTGATTCCTAATTATAAATTTTTCTATACTATCAATACTCATTAAACCATCTACCTTAAATGTCTTTGGAGTATTTATATTTAATATTTTTTTGATAATTTACTAAAAAAATATTTATCTCTACAAACAGCACTTACCGTAGCAGAACATCCCGTGTATGGTATATGGTAAGATTCTAAAAATAGATTGTAAAACACCGTTTTTCACCAATCCCTCCATAAGATACAATATAAACTAAATCAAAACATTCAATATATTTTAAGACATCATTTAACTTTTCTAGATTTTTTTCAACTCTACAACTTCATTATAGATATCTAAATTATCCAATTCTTTTTGAAACAATCTTTCCAGCTTTTTGGGCTAAATTATACTCATGCGGCAAACTTGACACAGTTACTAAAACTCTCATTTTTCCACCAAATACTTTCTTAAATCATTAATGATTTTTTTCACTGTTCTTCTTTATTTTATAAATTGAAAAAAGCCTTGTTCTGTAGGTAAGATAAAATGGATTTGGTCTGAAGAATTTTTTTCTTATCTGTTTTTATTATCTCTGCTATCCTGGCTATACTATCATCATTCAAATTTATAAAAAGTTGGAAGCGAGTGTTTCTTTTAAAAGCCGCTAATAATTTATTATATTTTGACTTTGATAATTTCCCTTCGTCCAGTGATAATTTCGCCTCAAAGACCATACCTATTGCAACAGCTTCACCGTGTAAATATTCTAAGTGCCCGTATAAAGTCTCAATAGCATGTCCTAGAGTGTGTCCAAAATTTAAAGATAATCTTTTATGATTTTTCAAATTCATCATTCTCTATCACATCTTTTTAATTTCAATTGATTTAGAAATAATATATTCCATCTTCTCAGATATATTATCTGCTTTAGTCAGTACATTCAATAGAGATGCATTATATATGTAAGCCATTTTAATAACTTCACTCATTCCACAGCAAAATTCTCTTTGAGGTAATGTATCTAAAAATTTTAGGTTAACTATAGTAAATTCCGGTGGGTAGATAGCACCAATCATATTGGTTAACTCATTAAAATGAACGCCAACTTTTCCTCCTATACTACTATCTACTTGACTTAGTAATGTAGTAGGAACTTGAATAAATCTCATTCCTCTATTAAACGTTGCTGCAGTAAATCCACCTAAATCTCCAACTACACCTCCACCTATTGCTAAGAGTATATCACTTTTATTAAAGTTATTCTCAATTAGTATGTCATAAAGTTTTTGAACCTCCGTTAACGATTTAGAGTTTCCCCTGGTTCTATAATATGTATAAAACAGTTAAATTTCTTCTCAAGATTAAGAAATAGTTGTCTCTGATGGAAGTAAACATTTCTATCCGTTAAAACTAATAATCTTATTTTTGATATATCACATATTTTGGAATTCAATGTTCCTATTACATCCTTAGAAAAAAATTACAGAATAGTTCCGTAACCTCGAATGAACTTCAATATCTTTATTCAAAGTAGTATCCCCCATTCACTTTTTATAATTTCACCGTTGATAAAGGAAGCTTTTGTCTGATGCTAGAAATTGAACTAACTCACTTACTTCCTTAGCACTCCCATTCTTTTCATACTATTAATATGCGAGTATAACTGCAGTTCAGCATCTTTTTCACTTACATTATTCTCTTTTTGAGAAATTAGATATTGCATTATCTGTCATATTTGTTTTTTTATAGAGCCAGGTGCAACAATATTTATTCTAGTTTTATGTTTAATAAACTCTTTTGCTTAAAAATCTCTAAATAATATGTCATTGCATTCTTAGTCATTGAATATAGTGGAAATTTACTCTAGGATATATACCTGCATTTGAAGAAACAAAAATTATACTTGTTCCAAAAATATTATATTGTTGGACTAATTTTTAAATGTTGTGTAGCAAGATAAATTTGTGAGATTATATTTACTTTTATTAAATCATCTAAATACTCTGGATCTACATCAAATATATTTGTCTCAGGAATCCCAATCCCTGCATTCAGAATCAATATATCAATTCCATGATATTCCTTAAAAAAATATCAGAATACCACTTCATAACATTTGATGTATCCCTTAAATCTAAAATTGATTTATTACAATTGAGTTTTTCTAATGAAGAATTTGAACTTCCGTGGTAAATAACAGTATTCCCATTTTTTTCAAAGTCATGAGCAATCTGTTTTCCAATTCCCCTACTGCTTCCCGTTACTAATACTTTCTTAGTTATATTTTTTTGAATATTCATAAAAGCACTCATCTAATCTATTGATAATTTCTAAAATAAAATTCTCTTCAGAGACAAGAGGAGGCATTAATACAATGGTATTATTATATGCTGATCGACTAAGCATATTCTTTTTCTCAAGTAATTTGTAGAAAAAAATTCTAACTCTTGCCCATCTTGTTCTACCAATTGAATACCTAACATTAGCCCCCTACCTTTAATTGAATGAATTAGACTACTATACTTCTTTTTGCAACTCATTCAATTTCTCCAAAAAAATAGTGCCGACTGCTTTATTAACATTTTTCTAAAAATATTTTCAGATTCAAAAATATCTAAAACTTTGTTTGCTGCTGCAACTCCCACTACTGAACCAGCATTCGTATAACCATGTAGTAATTTTTTATTTTTAAAGATTGAAACGATTGTATCAGAAAATAAAGTTGCTCCTAGTGGTGCATACCCTGCTGTGATATTTTTAGCAAGAACAAGGATATCAGGAACTATTTCTAATCCTTGATATGCAAACATCGAACCAGTTCTACCGAACCCTGTTACTACTTCATCAAAAAATCAATAAAAATATCATTATTTTTAGTATATTCTCTTAGCAAAGTTAAAAATTCTTTTGGAAATTCAATTATTCCTCCAGAGCCAATGATTGGTTCAATAATAATAGCAGAAATCTCTTCAGAATTGAGTTTGTCTAACTCTCTAAAGACATTATCCCCGTCATTATTATCCGGTAAAGGAAGTGTAAAATAATTTTCAATATCCAGTACACAACCTTCCCTATTGGGTTCTTCTCCCATAACATTCATTGCACCTAACGATACCCCATGATAACTCATAGCAAAATGTCCTATTTTAACCTTTTTGTATTTTTGTTGCTCATAATAAAATAGTCTCGCTACTTTCAAAGCTGTCTCAACTGAATCTGAACCACCTGTACCATAAAATACTTTGGAAAATTCAGGAGCTAATTTTAATAATTTTTCACTATACTCAATTAACAATGGATATGCTCTTCCAAAAAGTGATGTTAATGGTAACTTATTCATTTGATAGTTCATCTCATCTATAATATCTTGCCGAGAGTAACCTAAACCTGCATTCCAGATTCCTGAAATAATATCAAGATATTTCTTTTTGCTTGTATCATAGACATATGTTCCGTTACCGGAAGCTACGATAAATGGTAATTTATCAAATGTCGTAAAGTTAGTAAAGTTCAACCATAATTTTTCTGTTGTTAATTTTTCCATAATTTTTCTCCCAATTCTTTTAGTTCTTGAAAATCAATTTGTTGCTCTGCATCAGATAATGCAATATCGGGATTAGGATGCACTTCCATCATTATTCCGTTAGCCTTAATTCCTTTCGCAGCATAACTAGCCGGTAGTAACAGTTTTCTTCTACCTGTTGAGTGTGATACATCAACAATTACAGGTAAACCTGTCTCAGATTGCAAAATAGGTACTGCCATAATATCGAGTGTATTTCTAGTTCTATTATCAAAATTTCTGATACCTCTCTCACATAAAATTATATTGGCCTTACCATTTTTTTGTAAATATGACAAAGCTCCTATATACTCATCAATTGTTGACATCAATCCTCGTTTAAACAACACCGGCTTTGTAATTGTAGCTAGCTCTTTAAGTAACTCGAAATTTTGCATATTACGGGAACCTATTTGGATTATGTCTATATAGTCATATGCCTCTTCGAGCTGCTTTATTGACATAATTTCACTAACTGATTTAAGTGAAAATTCTTGACACACCTCATATAGATATTTAATACCTGTTATCCCCAAACCTTGAAACGAATTAGAGGTTGTTCTTGGTTTATAAGCTCCCCCTCTAAGATATTTATAGCCTAATGTTTTAACATGACTTGCAGACTCTCTAATTTGATCATACGACTCTATCGAACAAGGACCTACAATAAAGTTTGAAGGATTACAATTTGTACCTATAAAATCATTCATTATTTCATTCATTCTATTCTGTTTCCTTTCTATATGGTTTTACTAATTATAAATAAATTATTTTTCATAAAAAATAAATATACTTTTATAAGATTATGGACTGATATAAGATCAGATTCAAATAAAAAAATTGTATTTCATCATTTCCCACATTTTTTTAGTAATCACAGGGTGGTAGAATACCATTAGTAATTAAACCAATACCACATCTCACTAAACCTTTGAATTCATGTAATTTTTATATTAATCTTTAATGTCTTATTATCTTCTATACTATTTTTCAATATCAACATTAATTAACTTATCCATATTCCCTAAATCTTGAATTTGCCCACAGTTATTACAAGAAAATATAATTCTCTTATATGAACTATCCATGGTTTTTAATACTTTTCTAGTAATCTCAAAATTGCAGTATGGGCATCTATTCTCAATAGTTGAAATATCTGATACAGAAAAATGCATACTGTATTTTTTTCTGATAATGAGTGAATAGGTTGTTTGCTTACTAGTAATTATCTCATTCAAAAAGATTCTATTAATTCACTTCTTTTTGTTCTAAATTAGCTAATTTTTTTGATATTTTTCAGCTTTATCTGTAAAAACATAGAAATTCCTCGGTCATTTGCGAGAGCCCTAGAAAGATTCTCCACCTCTCCCATTAAATTTTTCAAACTTTTATTAAGACCACCATTCAAAGATAAAGTGTTTGATAGTATACCAAAATCAACAACGCTCTCTTTTGGAATTGTCACTACATCAATCCTTTTAGGAAGAAATGAATTCTCTCCCATTAAATATATATAACCATCTTCAATTATCCAAGATATCCTCTCCTTGTAGGATAGAGCAAATTGTTCATAATTCAAGGGTAGTTTACATTTACCAAAGTAAAATCGATTTGCATTCTCTGTATGACACGATATATGATTGCCTTCAAAACTATACTCACAATATGGAGACACCTTTAATATATTCTCGCTTGAGCCAATTAAGTTATACCTAGGAACATCTACTGTCTTGTTTTTTTAAATTTTTGTTAATTATTCTGACTATTTCATCGTATTGAAATCCAAAATAGTTCAATAAAAATAAACCACGTACACTCTGAATATCCATTTTCTTTTAGCCCTCTGTAAGTAATAATAGTATCAACATTTGATTTCATTAAATCATCTAAGTATGATTTCCCTGATATCATAGTTCCAAAACAAGACGCCAAGAAAATTACCTTGTTTCTTTTCGAATCTAAAAAATTAGCCAATATGGTATCACCACTATCTATTGCTACAGCTTTTGATACCAATTTTTTTCTTGACCTAAATATAGTAAATTTCCATTACCATGAACGATTGCAGATAAATAGTTGATTTCTTTTAAATTACACAATTTCTCAAACACATCCCCCTTACGATTTACAATCTGAAAAATCTTCTCGAGATATGTCTTTTATTGATGAATCAAGCATATTTAATATCATATTAGTTTTTACCTAAAATTTTTATTTGGATATAAAAAAATTTTGCAATTAAAACTGATAATGCCTCTAAATCATAGGCAACTAGGTATGTAATATTATATATTGATAATCTCATAATCAAGCTGTCTAAATTATCTGACATTGCATGTTCACTGATAAATATGTAATGCTTATTCTTATTTAGCAGAGCCTCTGTTTCAATTTTCAAAAATTTTTGCTCCCGTACATCGTGATAATGCATATGCAATAGCATAATCTCTAGTATCTGCATACAAAATTTCTAAATCCAAACTAGATATATCTCGCCTCACTCTATCATCTAAATTAAAAGTAATCTAACTTTCCAGTTTTCGAGTACAAAATTAAATCTTCACACTCAGCTAATTTTGATAAGTAATCAGTTTTTTTATTTGTGATAATAACTTCTTGCATAATAGATATCCTCTAAGAATTACGTATAAGATTAGTAAGTGTGTTTTAGTTATAACTAAACACACTTACCTGTACAGATAAGATTCAACCTCCGACTATAATGATAATATCCATAATCAATAACAATATTGATGTAAATTTTAAAAAGTTTTTTTCATACTGAACCTCCCTTTATTTTTTTATTTATTGTATAATAAATAAATAACCTTTGAAATTTTGTTGGGAAAAATGGGAAATATGAAATCAAAACTTGGTATAACACTCAGAAAAAAATTCGAAAAGGAAAGCAAATCAGTTTATGTTCAATTGCTGATAGTAATTTATCTAAATCTCAAATCTCTAGATTTGAACAGGGGAGAATCAGAAATCTCTTGTATTCGACTAATCAATATTTTAGATAAATTACATATAACTTTGGATAATTTATTATTCTTCATGACAATAATTCTACTAAAACTGGATCATTCGCTAACTTGGTGCAATATATTCGAAAACACTACTCACAAAAAATTTTTGATAGTATTATTGAATTACTATCAAAATCTTCAAGTTATAACTTGGGTCCTTATGAAAAGACAATGGTAAAAATCGATTCTCTATACGACAAATAAAAATTTTTCTCCCCTCGGACGAGGAGTTATTACAACTAACAGATTATCTTTTTTTAAAGTTGAAAAACTGGGGTTACTATGAAATTATCCTATTAGGTAACTGTGTAAGAACAATTAAATATAACTCCTACTTCCTATTAACTATAGAAATGTTAAAAAAATTATATCTATTCAACATTAAATAAGACAAATAAACGGCTTGTTACACAATTAGCAATCAATTGCCTAATTGTTAGTATTGATAATGAAGAATTTCAAAATTGTAGTTTTTCTAATCAAAGAAGTAAAAAAATTACTAAACAATGAATTGAACTATTATGAACAAACCGTCTTCTTATATACGTGTGGGTATTTTTGAATTTAAGCGCAATCCTGCGAACGGAATCGAAAAAGATGAAACAAGCACTTCAGGTATTTGAAATTCTAGGAGAACATAATATAAAAAGCACAGTACCAAGAGCACTATAACAAATATATTAATCAATAGCATAAAGATAGTTAATCTTTAACCACCATAGGATTAGTTCTTGTTATTCCAATAGTATTTCTATACTAAATTTTTTATCAAAATCCTTATCATTCAGTACTTTTACAAACATTTTCTAGCTTTTTTACTAATCCCTCATACTCATCAAGATAATGCCCCAGTTCCTCTTGCAATATTCCTATTTCTTCAGTCACTTGTTCTAGTGTAATGTACTCTGTTAAATTCAGTTTTGAAAAGTCATACCTTGCTAGTTTTCGACTACTCAGATCATCACTCTTCAAATTGATAAGCACTTCCGCCATCTTGTTTAAGGTGGCGATTTTTTCATTAGTTTGAGTTAGTTTAATATCTAGCTCTGCTATTTCTGCGACCAGTTCGTTTTTAATGTCCTGATGCTTCTTATCTGTCTCAGTTAACTCAATCAAGAGGTTAATCTCAGTAATCTTTTTCTGTAAACTTTCAACTGTTGGTCTTCTGTATGGTATAGTAGATTGAATTTAAAATAGTACGCCGCGATTGCTAAAATATTTCTAGAAATAAAATTGACTTTCCTAATCTCTTTGTTCACATCTTATTTCAATCCACTATATTTTATAAACTAAGCAACTATATCTCATCAAAAAAAGGACAAATAAAAAAGCCACCCACAAAAAAGTGGATGACCCAATAATTATCATATCAATATTTCCATTAAGACGGCCAGTTAACCTTTCTAACTTTAGCCGTCTTAAAGCGTTTCTTGTCAACAAGTTTCAGTTCTATTTCTCTACAATTTGTAATTAAAGTGTCATTGATTTTAAGACTTCTTGGAAAAGTATTGATTTCCTTGTTCATGTGATAATTCAATAGTATAACTAATACCATTACTTAATTTGAAGACCACAAAATAAATATTATCTCTTCTAAATCGTGTGCCAACTTTTCTATTCAAAATACCATCCGTTGTATAGAATTTACATTCCATCACATGTAACATTTGATAAAGCAATAATGTCCCAACAATTTTGAATTTATTTTCGTTAAACCATCCATTATCCGCCTTATTTAGACGCTCCAATGTCCAATCATCCTTTAATCCTTCAAAAATAGTCCCTGCATTATTAGTTGGCAAATTAACATGATGACCTCTTGATAATCCTAATAGATGAGGAATAGAAGAATTTGGGACGGAAAGAACAATTTCAGGATAGTCCTCCATATTTGTCTGATAAACGTATTTATACTGAGAAACATATTTCTCAATTGTATTGGCCATGCAAGACATATCGACATTGAGAATATCAATCTCTCCATCAAAGGTCTCGAGCCATTCCAAAGTATATGTCATTCTAATTTTCTCCTAAAAAAGAGAAGGAAGCAGGAGCTTCCTTCTCTTCCACGTATTGAGTTTCACCTCACGCTAGATATGCCCTCTCTATTCCTCAAGGGTAGGCAGTCCTGCTATTCTTTTTCTCAACAAACAGTTTGAACTGAGTGCGGAGCCCACAGGCGGGTGCAGACCATATCCACTAGCCCACAAGTAATTTATAATCTTTACTTACTCCTATTATACGTGATAACTCCTTATTTGTCAACACTTACGTTAGCTCTGTATGCGGTAGAATTTTTTAGAATGCCTAATTCCATATATTTTTCAGGAGAACATCACCGAGTTTAAAAAAAGACTGAGTAAGAAGGACGAGTTCTTACTCGGTAAGGCGAGAAGTGTTAGCACACTTTTCGTCTTTTTTATTCGATTAATTTAAGTAAATTATAACACATTTTTACATACCGTGCAAGCATTTTATGCTTGATTGTAGCACAAAAAGACCTTTTTACAAAGGTTATTGTTACATAACTTTTTGCATACTTTATTATATACTTCTATTGTTTTCTGAAGTAGGATAACCTTTTACTATCATGGTAACATTGATATCTAGATGTATTTTTCTTTACCCGTTTTACTCATTCTTTTTTTAATGGTATAAGCAGAAACTTCCTCTAAAGAAATAAATTTTTCATAATCTTCTCTCCAGTTACCAAAGAATAGTTCTCTCAAAGAATCCTCATAATTCAAAACAATTATCCGACTCATTGTTTCAGCTCCAGCAAGTGTCCAGTACATTCCTCTTTTTTTCATTCTATAAGTTACCTTACGATGCTGACTCTCCATTATCCCAATTCCTGCATGACTGAATCCTCTTTGTTCGGCTGGTTTAGTGTATTGGAAATTTCTCAATATTTTACTCTTGAACCTCTCAAATGACTCTTGTTCTTCTTCTGTTTCGATATAACTTTCAGTCGTATCCAGAACAGTTCGCATTAACTGCTTATCATGTTTCTTAATCGCCTGGAAAGCTCTATCTAATAGTTCTTCAGAGTAAAATTTTAAATAATTCTTCAACTCCTTATTTACATGGTACTCATCCCAAAAATGTTCGTGTCATTTAATTCGCAAAATCTTCGCAATTTCTTTGAAAACATAGGGTGTATATCCATGACCTCCATCAGAGTTCGTAATCAATAAAGTCTGATTCGTAACTTCGTAATTATTTAATAGATAATCAATTACCTGCTCCCTCACTAAGCAATTGTCAAGACCAATAAATTCCTTTTTGTCCTGAAGTTCAAATCGATTGCTGCCAACTTTTTGGCTTCCCGTATGGACTACAAAATGGGATAAATCATAATGTTTATTATCCTTTTGTGTGTCACGTGCTTTAACCATCACACCATCACCCTCAATATAAATAACCTGGGCTTTTCTTTTGCTAACCTCTTTATTCTCTTCATAATATCGATAGCCTTCTCTTTCCTCCAATAACTTCTCACAGATTTTTACAGCTTTTACTACAATTGGCTTTGTGATTGAAATGTGATAGGTCAATTGGATCACCTGAGTTACTTTATCATAGGGCATTAAAGTAGATAATTTAGCCACCTGGTACATAAATTCCCAGGAGAAGCGGACGTTCTTCTGAAGCCCTAACTTTTCATCTACTGGAATGACCCAATGATCTCCCTTTTTCCAACGTCTTCTTCTGAAAGTAAACTCTCCAAATGTAAAAGCGACGGTTCGTTCCATTGAATGAATACAGGTATAGCCCTTTGCTTTCATGACTGGAATCATCTCCTCATCATACCTAGAAACAAAGTTATAAAATTCTTTTGCATTTTGAAACAGCAATTGATTTTTTAGTTCTCTCTCATCAAAGAAAGCCATTCAGAATCCTCCCTTATTAAAAATTATGATTATTTTTAATAAATTTTAACCTGAATGTTCAAATAATCCTTTGTTCTGTCAAAAAAAGAGCCTATCTTTTCAGATAAACTCTTACTTGTCATACCAGGGTATCTCTTTCTTACTAAAACAAGATTTGCTCATTTCAATAGTCGCTATCCCCATAGGAATCAAAATAATGCTCCATAAAACCGTCACAATTCCATCTGCAATAAAGGAAAAAAATCACCTGTAAAGTGAAGTCCCAAATACAGTAATAATACAACTGGTAAAAATGCTGGAGCAAATTTCAAAACGGCCAACCCTAAAACAATTATAAACACCATACTAAGTCCAAATGTTTTATAGAACACATAGATTGCTATAGCTCCGATAAAAAATAAAGAACAGCTGAACAAGTCTTTTTAATATCAATGAAAAATCATCATAGATTCCTCCTTCTTTATCAGTAATATTTTAAAATCTCATCTGTTAGGTAAATTCTATTGGGTAGATTGGATCCTTGGCGGACTTCTTCAATTAAACCATGATTCTTTAGCTTCTTTTTCAAAGAAATCACTTTACTTTTACCTGATTGAAGAGCCTCCATTAGCTCCTCTATAGGGTAACACACAAAAGTATTTCCATTTTCATCATATCCTTTTAATTCAAAGTCAACTGCAGCTCTTAAACGATTTAATAAAAGCATGTAGAGAAAAATTCCACTACTCTTCAAATCATTGAACTGTGGGTTGTCTATTATTGGACGAGGGATGACAATTTGTCCTGAATCTATTGCTGCTGAAGAAAATTCTGGAATATCTGATAAATTTGATAAGTATTTCATTATTCCTTCCCCATTTCAAGTGATTTTTCATCTGAACTGGAGATATTAGACTCTGCCTCGTGCAACTTTCTAAGAAGTTCCTCTTTCTCTATCTTTTTTTCTTTTTTCATATCATGAGTATAATCTTTCTCTAGTTGTGGTTCTTCATCGTCATTGTCATTTTTTTCTTCTTTATTTCTTTACTAAAATCTATCATGAAAAATCATCCTTTCTGATATCTCATTGCTTAATTTTTCTCTGCATCTTTTCCCATTCTCTTATAATCAGATTCTCAAGATAAGATGAAGCTGATTTTTCACCGTGAAACTCTACTAAAGCATCTAACATATCGTATCGAACATTATGATGCAGAGAGAAAGGGAAACGTTGCTTTTTATTGTAGCTTTCAGGAGACTTTCTAGCCTCCTGATTTTGTTTCCTAGACGAAGGAATCTTTTCTCCCTTTGGTGTACTTTGGAATGTTTGTTTTACTTGTGCGAATCGATTCTCTGTCATGCTACCTCTCCTTCTAACACACTCAAAATATTTTCATATACGTAGTTTATATTATCATAAAACTTTTGATGTGTCTCTTTTTGGTTAGCTGTCATCTCTTCATGCTGCTCAAAGACACTCTGACTGATCACAAGACTCTTGGCCATGAGCTCTTTTTTCTGGATAGAACCTAGGTAAGCCGAATCTTCTTCAACAACTTCTAAAAATTGTTTACAGGTGTCTGTTACATTGTTTCCAAAGTACTCAATCTTATTTCCAATAAGATAAGGTTCTGCTTTAACATAGCTTTTCTTAGTAATGACTTCGATAGCTTCGCTCTTGATGAAGTCTACAAAATTTTTCAAAGATAACCAGGCACGAAAACCATTAAGAGAGGCATCAGAAACAGCTAAGACAATATCTGATACGGCTATAAAATTAGCCGTAACTAGGCTCTCGTCATTATGCGTATCAATTAGAATGACATCAAATTGTGCTTCTAACTCCTCGTAATGTTCGCCAAACCACATAAACAACTGGAGATATTTGTTGTTTCGACTAGCCAGATCTAACTGCTCATCTGTCAAACGCTCATCACCACAAATCAAACTGAGATTTTCTGATATTGGAACAATTTCGTACTCTCCAGTCGTAAATATATCATAGACGGTTTTCTCGTATTTTACATCAAATGTTCTTGTCAAATTGCATTCCCAAGCTCCATCAATGAGTAATGTTCTAAGCCCCTTAACACGTGCCAACCAATCCCCTTCATTAAAGGTATCTGTAGTCTTACCACCGCCACCTTTACCTAAGTTTGTTGTCTGAATCTTCATGATTCCCTCCTTGGATAATTGTATATTTTGTTATATAACTTTTTATATATTTAATTATACCTAAAACAACTCTACTTGTCAATATAAAAGCACAAAAAGTTATATAACTTTTTGTGCAACTTGTTAGCCGTATGTACCACCTATATTTCCGCCAACATAGGCTTTTAGCTGGATTTGTTGAACCGTAGTATTGAAATTTCCAACGAAATAACTGTTCTCTTCTCCATTTTTAGTTAGAACAACCAAAAATTGAATCACATCATCTGATTCAGTTGGCATCACTTCCAATTGTTCAGGTTGAAAATCATACTGATTCGTCAGAAGAGCCATCGCAAAGGTTTGAATCATCGCATTCTGTGTCATAGATAAATAATTCTCAATTGTTCCCTTGACATTTGGCAGAAAATTCGTCTTTTTTATATCTGCTACTGCTTCTTCAAAGGCTTTTAACACTTCTTTTTTGTCTTCTGAGCTTGCCTCTGCATAGGGGCGTTCTAGTTTTAACTTAGCTGTCCGATAATTCTTCTCGTCTGCTGTTTCCTCTTTGGAAGACGGCTCGTTTTGAGTGGTCCCTGAAGAACTCACCTGGGCAGCTTCTTCTATTTTAGTTTGTTGAGATGGCCTGAAACTCGATACAATCCCTATTCCTGCCAAAACCAATAGAATACCTACTACAATCGATACAACCATATTCTCTTTTATCCAATCAATCATCTTATATCCTCCTTTTAATTTGAACTTAGTTTAGCTTCTCTATCATCTGGATAAGCAAAAGAGATTACCTGTTCTTGCTGTTGAGATTTAGTCCAAATCCGATAATTCCATGTATATGGAGTTTTGAACTGATCCCAACCACTTAGAGGTGTATTTTGCTCTACAAACAAGATGGAGCCATTCTCGAAAACATGACATACAATACCAGTATGACCATATCCTCCGCCTCCTATCTGTGTAGAAAAAATAGCGCCTTTTTTGGGTGTGGTCTTAACTGAATTTCCAAATATTGCAGCCCACGCTGCTGCCTGATATTTCCCATCGCCCTGTACGGATCCAGAATGGCCCCATAATTGATTTCCCAGGCTGATTGTAAGATTCACACATTGTCCAGCATACTCGTCACTTCCAGGATTATACCATCCTGTAGACTTGGCATAATCCATGCCTAAGCTCTTAGGATCAATAATGAATGGTTTCAAGCTATCTGGTAAGTCTTCTGGTTTATACCCCCACGCAGTCGCATCTGAAGGGACAGTTCCCGTTCCATCGGTACTGTTACCTGACTCACCACATCCACTTTTTTCAGCTGAAGAAGACACCGCACTATCTGAAGAACTGATATCTTGTGTACTGGATCCTTCATAAGGTTTCTCGCCATGAGCAGCAATAGCTTCCTTATCAAGCCACTGATACTTCGTACCTAGTTTTTGATACATATCAGTTAGTTTGCTCTTATAAGTGCCATCTGTGGCCCATCCACCATCTGCTATGGCAGATAGGCTAGCAATACCATTTGTATTGTTTATAGCCCCTTTATAAAGTGTCTGGTGAGCCATAAACTCAGCTTTCCCTACAATCCCTGCATCATAGCTAGAGAACCAGGTATAAGCTCCTCCTGTGCCATCTCCTACATTTGCTCCAGGCTTTGTTCCTGTTAAATCAACACTATCTTCACCATACGTCGCAAGAGTAACTGGAAAATTACTTTTGCTCGAGGTTTTAACACCTCCCATATTGTGAGCTTTCCAGAAGGAAGTACCATTAGGATTCGTAAAATTGAACCCATTCTCTATCATTGTTTGAGTGATAGAGGCTGAAGGTAGGAAACCTCCTGCCTTCCAAGACAAGATATAGGCTTCCTTATGCTTTTTTACAAAGTCATCGATGGAACCATCAACTGAAGAAACTGTTGACTCGCTAGTTGAAGATGTTGTTTCTACGGCACCACAATCATTTCTTCCATTATTGCTTACAGCTCCCATTATCCCAACTAACATGGTTATACCAACATTGACAATTAATAGAAGAGCTACAAGAGGGATGAGGATCTTCAGTTTAAATATTTTTTTCATGGATACCTCGCTTATCTACCACAATACTAATATTGTTCGCAAAATTCCATAAAAAACTAAAAATACAATAAACCCTATACCTATTTTCTTGAGACCGTTCAAAAACTCCTTATCTCGTTCCTTTTGCGCTTCTAGGCGCTTTGGATCAGATTCTCCCTCTGAAGCGAAATAATCTCTTTCTTGTTTCATGCGATATTTACGAATCAACACATATTGATCAAAACTCTGCTTAGTCCTTGCAATCATTCCTAGTTTATTTTTGGCCATCCTGGTTTATCTTCCTTTCTTATTCAATACCACCATAGCGTTCAACTTCAGGAGCTAACAACTGTTGGTTAAATACTAGATTTCCAACTCCTGCAATGTTCATGAATAACTGTCCTTTCACCAGACGAGGCAAAGTCTCTAGTTCAGACTGATTCATCGATCCAGATAAGGCGTTAGCTAGTAGAGGCACACTTGTTTCATCCGTCTGAGCAAAAACTCTATATTGCATCAGACCAAAAATCCTCTGAACAGCAGTCACATACGGATCCTTATGAGTACCGATACCTGTCTCAAACAGAATCCCACGTAGTGAATTAACAGACAATACAACACCAGCAAAGTTTTCCCCCATTGTATCGATCATATCAGCCAGGAGATTAACACTACTTTCATGCTTTGGATTAACGAGTGTCTGTGCCCCACTAATATTAACAATATAGTGTTGCATATCCATCTCCGTTAAGTCAGATCGTTTCTTCAGTAGTTGCTTACAACGTTTTCCGTTATTAACAATATCAGCAGAGACAAGTGAAAGAACAGAGAATATCTGAACATTTAACAAATGAGGGGCGTTCTTCAACCCTGAGAAGTCAAATGTCACAACTTGCTCTGAAGAGATATCTTGAAACTCTGTTGTTCCCTCGAAAATTTCTGCGTTTGTTGTCAATAGCTCGTTAAATGTATTGTAAATACGCTTAACGGCTTTGATTTCAGCCATATCCATGCTAGAACTTTGTTCCAGTCGACGTTTGTAGGCATCAACAAACAAAATAAAATCAGACAGAATAGGGTAATCTTCCTTCACAACACCCGTTGCTTTCAGTTTTTCTGGATTCAACGAAGGATTTCGAGCCCACAAATTTTCTTCAATGTAAAACTCATTCAGGAGAGTTCCAAATGTGATTAAATCGTCTCCTGTCACCTCATTATTCAAGAGTTTATAGATACTCTTCAGTTTCTCGATATGAAGGTTGTAAGATTTCTTCTTATCGATTTCAGTTCCTGCTTCATTGGTTACTGTTGGAAATACCTGGAAGATATTGATACGGTTAGCCTCACCTGATAAATCAAGAATCAATCCATGTTGTTTTCGTGTCTGATCAAGAAACTGGCCAGTAGCATCAAAGTTACGAATATAATGCCCCTTCGCATAGAGACCGTCTGTGTGTTTCATAAGAAAAGATCGCTGTCCCATCTTTGGATTTCCAGATAGGATCATAAAGGAGCGTGTTCTTTTCTCGTCACGTTCTAGAAAATTGAAATTTACCGCTCCATTTGTTGGAGTCCAACCCAGATAAAAACCCTTCTCATCTTCTAGTTTCGTATGATTAAAGAAATATCCACCAGCTATTGAGTGAGCTGGAGTCGGTATTCCTCTTCGATGATTGGGCAAATCAATCTGATATTCAGCTGGAATAAATGGAGCATGGTATTCAAAATCTAATTCTCCAGACAGAATAGTGGATTTGAATTTCGACGTTTTGTCTTTGACCTCTTCAACCTTCTTGAATAATTCTTCTTTGGTTGATGCGAACGTAAAGACACGAATATACATCCCGTACATAGCTATATTTTGCTTATCAATTTCACGGCTTAGTTTATTCAGATTGTCAATTTCATCTAGTTCTTTCCGATTATTGGTTAGTTTGCTATTGTTTGTAATCCGTGTTGACTTCTCTTCAATAGAGTCCTCAATCTCTTTTTGAAGCTGTCTATTATCCTCCTTGTACAGTGACAGGAAGGAACGTGTCCCAGGAATCAACAACAATTCAGAAAGCCAAAAACGATCCATTCCTTCTGTTGGATATTCATAATAGTGCAAGACTGTGTGATATCCATCTCCACTTATCCAGGAGCGGTCATCCTTTTGAAAATCAATATTTCCTTGCGGTTGAATCTGGCTAAGAAAGGCAAGGTCATATCCTTCATTTTTTAGTTGTCTTTGTCTACGTTTTGATAAATCAGGCATGCTATCCCTCCTACACTTTCTCATTCATATTGTTGTATTGCTTTATAATCTGAATTTTCTTCCTGTAGCTGATATCTTGTGGAACAAAATCATTATTTCCATAGGTTTTTGCCTTACGAACCAATTCGTCCAATTCGCTTGTTGTAGGTGCAAATAGCCACAGTATAAACTCTGTATTATAAACTTCTTGTCGGATGCTTTCTTCAGCTTTAATTTGGCTTTGAAGCCAAATTTCACGATCCTTGAGTTGTAAAAAACGTCTATCATTTACTGACAACTTGGACATATCTTGTCGCACTAAATCCAAATGATGACGCAAATCTGAAATTTGAGTGTCTGTATTTGTTGGCAAAGTTGTCGTCTCCACTTGGATATTCGGTCCAAATCGAGTCAACCAGGTTTCAAAATTTTCAATGGTTCTCATAACTTCGTTATAAGACATCGATCCTAAATCTTTACCTGGTATCTCCATCAGCTGCAAGTATCCATAATCTACTAACTGGATATAAGCCTGGCTGTTCGGAATGATTGATTTTACATCTAACAACTCAACGCAAGAATGTAAATCAAAATATTCCTGCGTTTGTTTCTTTGTTTCTTGAATACGTCCCAGAGGGCGTTTCTCGTTTTTTGAGGGTTGAATTTGTTTAATCGCCATTATGGTTTTCTCCTTCTGATATAATTCAAGCTAATATAACGTTTTCTTCTTCGTCTGAAGAAAAGAAACATGCTGTGCCAATTCTTTTTGCCACCGTTGGCAGGCAATACAAGATATAAACTCATAACTGGTGTCAACAAAATGAATGCGAACATCTGTATCCACTGGCTTTTAGGAAAGATCTTTAGGCCAACGCTCAAAGCGATTACTCCAGTAATTCCAACAAAAGCAATATCTAGGATAAGAAGTCCAATAATCTTGATTTTGGCATAGATATCTCTAGGTACACCGTATTTTTCACCGTACATTAATTTCTCCTTTACATTTGTTTTGACACTCACATTATAATGAATAATCGAAAAATATCTTTTAAAGGGACAATAGCATTTTTGCCATTATCTTCTAGGAAATAATTGCACAAAAAGTTATATACTTTTTTGTACAATAAAAGAAGCCTCAATCTTGAGACTTCTTAACTAAATCAAAGAATGATTCTTCAGAAAGGAAAGTGATGGATTGACCTTCTGATATTCTTCTAAGCGCTGCATCATGCTTTTTAGACCGTTTATCTGGATCAAAAAGATCCAACTGCTTGTGTCCTAAAACCAATATATCTGTTTTATTAGATACATAGCTTTGCACGACAGCTCCTTTACTTTCTAAAAATCGTATGGCTTCTTCTCGAGTTAGAGGACGTAGGCTTCCTGTGATAACAATGTTCTTTTCTGTTAAATCCATAGTTCAGCCTATTCTTCTTCATCGTCACTCTCAGCACCTGTTATATGACGTCCCCCCTGCATACGCTGTCCTGCTTGTTGCATTTGTTGGTTCATGTAATTCATTTGATTCATGCTCTGTTGAAATTTTTGTTGAGAAGAATCAGGCTGTGCTGGTGGTTGTGATTCTGAAACTGGTGCATCTGCAGGTGGATTTGGATCTTGAATTGGGGACTCCATTTCTTCAGCTGAAGGAGTTGGATCGACAATAGGTGCATCTGTTGTTCCTTGATCAATTGGAGGCTCAGGAATATCAATTGGTCCAGGCTGCTGATCAATTCCAGGAACAGCATCATTTTTCAGAGCGTTATAGGTCGCATTTTGAGCAGAGGCAGCTTTATCATCCAGCTTATCTAAAGCGCTACCAACTGCCCCTTTCGTATTTTGCATGGCTTCAAAAGCTTTCCATTCTGCCAAATCAACCATATTACTTACACCACCTTTGGCCGCATTCATCAAGCCCTGGTCTTTTACAGAGTTCAAAGCACCTTGAATACCACCTCCAGTTTTGGCAAGGCTATTTCCTAGGATCTGGCTTCCTTTAGATAAGGCATCTGGAGCTTTTTTTAGCCATATCCATACCAAATTGACCAAGTGCCATACTGCCATTAAAGAGACCGCCTGCTCCAGCCGCAAAGGCATTCCCCATCATCATAGCACCCAGCAGTTGTTGAGCTGTTTCACTATGACCTGTTGAAACTCCAAGCCAGCGCTCGATCATGGCTACTCCTTGCATTGCTGCAAAGAATACTCCAACATAGACAAAGGCAGCTGCAAGACACTGTTCCCACATATTGAGTCCATCAAAGAATCCGCCAGAAAGCTTAGATACTGCTGAAACAGAAAGGATTGGCAAATCTCTGAAAATCTCAAGTGTTACACGCATAATGATAACTTCAAAGAAGATTCCTGCTAAAGCACCGCCAATCGTTCTTAACAACTCCTTATATTTCTTTGAGTTTGATAGAGAACTATATCCAAGAATTGGAGAAATCATTGCTTCAATCAAAATATCAAAGATTGATTTAACGAGCTTAATGATCATGCTGACCAAGAGAACAACAAGGATAATGTACTGAAGGAACATCCCTATCCAGTTGACTTTATAACGCATATAAACCGATTCAAATGCACTCAATTGATTGATGAGACGGTGTTCTGTAATGCTTTCAACTCCAGTATTATTGGAATTCAACTTATGGAGGAACAAGCCTTTAATCCCTGCTATTTTGTCGTTTTCCTGCATATCCTTTAACAGTTTTGGATTTGTCGTACCATAGTTTGCCCCAAAATCAATCTTGGTCGCAAAATCAGTCGTGTCCCGTTGATCAGGATTATCCGTGATATTATTGACAGGGGTAGAGCCCTCCTGAACAGGCTTGATATAGCCATAATCATCCATTGGAAACAACTCTGTAGAAAAATCCTTGTAGATCAAAACTTTTAAGTCTACCACATTATTTTTCATGGGCTGAAGAGCTAAGGAGGAAGTTGGTTGACTGCCAGATGGCGCTTCACTGGAGACTGTCTGGATAGACATGGCATCCTGTGCCACTGCGGTTGAGATAGTGGTCAAAGCTAGTGGTAGTACGGCAGTTACAGCCGTTACCAAAAGGAAATTCGTGATGACTCCTTTGTATTTGACTGGCTTTGTAAAAACTCCTGCAACGGCCGACACGACCAAAATCAGGGTGAACAAGGACGTCCCCAATAGCTGAAACCAGTAAAAGAACTGGCCTATAATCGTCTTCTGATCCCCCAGATAACCGAATAGACCAAAGAGCTTGAACATATTATTAAAAACATGTTCTAGGCTGGAAGTGATTTGATAAAGAGCCTTGGCAATCCCTCCTGGTAAATGGGTGAGAAATGCCATAAATGCAGGAGTCGGTTCTAAATAGTTTCCCCAGTAGGAATAGAATTCCGCCAGCTTTTTTGCATTCTCGCCTGTGATTTCACCATTGAGATTCTTGACCTCATTCATCAAATCTGAAAAGGTTTGATAGTGCACTAAAGGTACCTTCTTTCTTTCTAAGATACCCCTATCATATTCGATAATGGCAAAATCGTTTTTAAAGGGACAATGAAATTCTGACAATAAAAAAAGCCTCAAATAATTGAGACTTTGTAAGTTAATCTGCTGTTCCATTGAAATCATAGAAAGCATTGTCTTCTTTATAGCCACGAAGTAATTCAATGACTCTAATTTTTTTACCACCTTCAGTCAATACGACTTGATAGTAAGCACCAGCCTCTTCAGGCTTATCTGCATTATCACCAACAGCTATAGTAAAATTATCCTTTCCTTTCAGTTGACTTTCTAAACTAACAATCGTTCCTCTGAAAGAGGCTGGGATTGCCTTCACTTGTTCTTCTGAAAGAACACTGTACCTAATGCTTCTACCGTCATTATTTGAAATGGTTCGCTTTTCTTTATCGAATTTTAAAGTAGATCCTACTCCACCACTAAAAATAGAACTATCATAACTATCTTCTTGTGAAAAGCCTGTATAGCTGTCTTTTAGCACATTTTTAGCAATAGAATCAGGTGATTTTTGACCACATGCCCCTAGTAAAATCAAGGCTAACCCTACTAAAACAATTCTTAAAAAGTGCTTTGCTTTCATCATTTTTTCTCCTAATCATTATTTACCTCATTATAACAAACATCATTTTTTCTTGCAAGTGTTTATATAACTTATTGTACATCTTTTTAGATAACTTCATCCGCAAAGAAGTCGTCTCCGTCATCATAATAATCATAGTCACCGTGAATAACACTAGCTGCAGCTGCTTGGAATAATTCATCTGTGGAAGTAAAGGATTGGGATTGTACCTTTTGTCCTTTACTGTGACGGCCTGATAGTTTAGGAGTTTCTCCATTGTTGCTGAGGAGAGGCATGGTCAAACGTTGCCTCCAGTCTATGATGTTGTTGAAGGCTATACCTGCATCAACTGCGATCTCCTGAAGTTCTAGCTCACGGTGCACACTTTCGACTGGAATATCCGCAAGAGTCATCGATGTATCAAACTCCTCTTGTAAAAACATGTACTTGTAAGGGGAAGCTCGTCTTATCATGTGCGAAGATTGGATCCGTTGTGACCTTACGTCCAACATTATCCCTTCCCTTGACTCCACGTAAGATAACCGCTTCTCCTTCCTGGAGCTTGGCCAATTGCGTTGGTGTCAACAACTCTTGTTTTGGATTCTCGACAGCTACATTTGGATTGGCTTCGTCTAGGATATTGCTGGAGCGCCGTCTTCTGGTGATGGTACGTGTACCTAGGTCAGCACTAAATTTCTTATTGGTATCTGAAGATGTTGTTTTAACATAAACCTTCAATGAACAGTTGTCCATAATGGTTCGAGCAACATTTTGGCCGTATTTATCATCCAATTGCTCCAGATTTGAATCCATAGGTAATAGAGAATGTTTTGTCCCAATCCAATAGATATTTTTGTATCCATGTGAGGAATCGCAGGGATATTTGTAAACTCATCTAAGATATGGAGAATCCGATTAATACATTTACGACCACTTGAGAGAGCAAGCTCATAGTTAGCATTGAATAGCTGATCTAAGAATAACGAAACAATCCCATTATACTCTGTTCGGTTTGGCGGTGTTACCAGGTAAATGACTTTCGGTTTATCTGAATAGACCAGTTCAATATCTGACTCCTGAAGAAGATTTTGGGTATCTTCTTTATTCTTAAGGACGCTTATATCGATATGATCTAAAATCGGCTTCTTGGTATACTCATCTAGTTCTAGACTATCTCCGTTTCTTCGATAGACTTTTTCAGCTGAAAATTGAAAGATTTGATCTCGAACAGGGGAATGCCCATTGTTCTTATGATTGAAATCAATCGTTACCGTAAACTGATCTGGAAGTTTAGGCTCAATGGCATAAGTAAGATAGCCTTCCCCGTCAACTAAAGCCGTCGCTTGCTTTATATAATCGACTTTCTTTTCGATTTTACCCCACTTCTTCAATCCTGTAATCGTTACTTTAGCAGTTTTGTGCTTGAACTCATTTTTAAGTTGACTATTGGTGCTTGATCTCAACTTGACAGACAATCGACGTGGGAAGCCAACAGACTCTAAATCAATAGAGTTTTTAGAAGTCAGTTTGGCCACGTTGTCTTGCAAGAACAGGTTGATTCCTGTCATCATGCTAGAGTAGACATTCCCTTTAGTTTCGTCACCACCAAAGTCCGAAGCACGAAATTCGATATCAGCCATTTGTCTAAATTTCGAGAATTGTTGTTGATTGACTTGTCTCAAATTATCAAAATAGACTGTGATTTGACTTTTTCGATACTTGTTGTTCTCTGCTTGGATTCTCGACGATTTCTCCAGCACCATCTACAAAGACTTCTTCAGACCCCATTGTCGCCAAGAATTTCGCAACGTTAGGGATCGTAATGGTATCCCAGGCATCGTCTTCACCATTTTGAACAGTTTCATTAGCTCGATCCATCAAAGCCATTGTAAGAGCATTAAACAGGGATATAGAAGACTTACGGAAGTATTCAGCATTTCCCTTCTCTCCACCTTTTTGTTTCGGATAAATGGATTCTGCGACTGCATTGACATAGGTTTGAGTTTTCTCATAGTAGCCCTTCTTTGCGGCAGCGATGGCTAGAGCTAGCGGATTGAAGGACATAGACCAATCCATATTTTGGAAAGAAAGAACATTGACATCATAGTCACGTTGCCTCATGAGTTTGTAGGAGGCTTGATAATGTTCCCCTTTCGGGTCTGCTAGTACCATCGATGGCTGCAATTCAGCACGACTGTTGATTTCAATTGCTGGAGTAATATGACCTTCACCCTTACCTGAACGAGTCATCCCAATTCCTAACAGATTCGTCGGCTTATCTTCAATGTAATAATATCCAGAAGGAAAAGCTAACATGCCTAAAATCCGCTCCGCATTTGTCACGTATCGGCTCATTTTTCTATTTTGCCATAACATTTGAGTTCTCAGTGTTTGTCCTGCTAAATCATGAGTCAGTTCATGAAGTACAGGAGCTCCACCTTCACCTGGATAAGTTAAATCTTTATTGGGGATCTTTTTGTATTGACGACGAATTTCATCAATCGTCACAAAACGGTCATCTCCTTCTTCATTGTTGTTATAGTCTCGAAACTGCTCGAAGTTCACCCAGGCAGATTTCCAGGCAATCACTAAGCCCATTAAAAGATTGGAAATGCTAAAATAGGTGCTATCAAGAAGACTTTAGCATTCAATAAACTTTGAAATAAGAGGCTGTTTAAGTCAAAGTTTACGGCCTTACTAGCATCTTTAAAGGACCAGGCACTAAAATAGAGAAAGCGAATTGTGGCTCTCAAAACAGTAACTAGGTAATTGGTTAAGATAAAAGCAATAAAGCTAAAACCTAATCCCATATAAACGAAGCTGCGATAACTTTTAAAATAAAGAATCGGTTTCATTTCTTTATCAAATCGTTTCCGTTCTCGTTTAACAAAAGGGAGAGTGTAGAACATCCTGAAGAAAATATTCCAAAGGATGAGAGAGACAAGCGCCAAGAGTTTAGGTATGAATGACTTCATCCAATTGAACAACCCTCTAATTGATTTGAACCATACTTGTTTCCAATCAATTTCTTTACGATTTTTCCAACCTCTTTTTATTGTCTGGCTTAAACTAGTCTTACCTGCTAATAACCTTTGATAATGTCTTAAAAAATACGGCTGGAAGAGTTTAAATAGGTAATAACCTGTGCCTCCTAGAAAAAAGAAGGTATTGATCCAACTAGCTCGAATCAGTTGGATAAGGGTATAAAATACTACTTCAAATAACTCAAACAAACTACTACCCCCTTACACCTTCCAAAAACCATTCCATTTTTCGAGTATAAAAGCTCGAAAAGAGAAATATGTGAAACTGTAGCCTTGGAGAGGCTTTCTCATAACGGTTAAAATAGTCTTCCAACCATTTCTCTCCATCCAACTGAAGAATATTCAATCGACTGGATCGACTTTGTTCTAAGTAATTGGTCACCTGAAGAGATTCCGCAATCAATTCATCAGACAGATAATTGTATTTTTGTCTTGCCATTGTTGCTCTCCTTTCTTATTATCTCTTAATTCCTCTCTATTCTAAAGGATAATATCAAATTCTTTGTTAAAGGGACAAAAGATATTGTTGTACCATAAGTTATATAACTTTTTATACAATAAATAAACCACAAAAAAAGCACACAAGTGTCCTTGTATGCTTTCAATCCCTTTAGAACGGGGAATCCACATCTATTGGTTCAGGATAGGATGGAGGATTAGAACTTGGTGTCGGCTGAGAAAAGCCCTGTTGTTCTTGCTTACGTCGGTTAGATGCCTCCTTATTTTCAAGGAAAGTGATTCCTCCTTGTTGGTTTGGTGAAATAAACTGATACGTCCGACGTTGATCTTGTTCATCGTTATATGGTCGTTGGATAATTTCTCCTTTTAAGAGAATTGGAGAGCCCTTAGATAGGCTCTGAGCCATCAATTCCTCTTGTTTTCCATAAACTTGTACATGGAAGAAACTAGGGATTGGTTTATTTGTATCATCAGTCATGCTCGAATCACAAACAAATTCAAATTTGAAACTGACGTGACCGCTTGGAGTTCGGCCCACTGCATCATTTGGAATGAATGCAACACGTCCAGAAGCGATAAATACTTGCATTTTTTCTCCTTTCGATAAAGACCACAAGAGAGTTATACCCCAGCTTGTGGTCATTCTTTCATTTTAATTCATCAAATTAGTTTTCTTTCGACTTACGAAGACCTGCAAGACTCAATAATCCCAAAATCATTCCCACAACTGGAAGCATGCTTGCTGCTGATCCAGTGTTTGGTAGTGATTGTTTTGGTTTGCCCGGTTCTTCAGGTTTTGGTGGTTCTGGAGTATGAGTTGTTACTTTCGCTACCATTTCTTGTCCATTTACGATATTAACAAAAGTATTCTCAACTTCTCCAGCCGCAATACGCTCAACTTCGATGTAGAAGTCTGCATCAAAAGTACCTTTAACTCCCAGAGAGTTTAGGAAATCTTGATTGATAACGTAAGACCATTGACCACCTTTGGCATCCCACTTAACAGTCACAAGTTTCTTGATAAACTCTGAATTAGTACCTTGGTTGAACTCAAATGTAAAGGCATAAGAGCTACCTTTGGCAATCTTATCTCCTGCCTTAATCACTTTACCATTCTTCAATGTCACATCATAAGGTAACACAAGCTCTTTTTCTGCTGTGTATTCTGTACCCTTGATGATACCCTTCCAATTACCAGTATATCTGTCATGCTTAGTATCAAGCTTATCCAAACCGTCATATTGGTACAACATATGGTGTCTTTCTGGAATAGTTGCACCATCAAGAAGGTACTGAACAAAATCACCTAGCTGGACTTCTTTGCCATCAAGGACTTTCTTGCCAGTTCTATCAAGTGCATGTTTTTCTGGGTGTTTTGGTTTAGGTGGCTCTGGTGTACGAGTAATAACCTTGGCAGTCATTTCTTGTTTATTGACAATATTGATGAAAGTATTCTCAATCTTATCACCAGTTTCAATACGCTCCGCCTCGATGTAGAAATCTGCATCAAAGGTTCCTTTAACCCCTAGAGAGTTTAGGAAATCTTGATTGATAACGTAAGACCATTGACCACCTTTGGCATCCCACTTAACAGTCACAAGCTTCTTGATGAACTCTGAATTGGTATCTTGGTTGAACTCAAAGGTAAAGGCATAAGAGCTACCTTTGGCAATCTTATCTCCTGCCTTGATCACTTTACCATTCTTCAGGATAACATCGTATGGCAACGTTAGCTCTTTTTCTGCTGTGTATTCTGTACCCTTGATGATCCCCTTCCAATTACCAGTATATCTGTCATGCTTAGTATCAAGCTTATCCAAACCGTCATATTGGTACAATGTATCATGTTTTTCTGGAACAGTTACTCCATCAAGAAGGTACTGAACAAAATCACCTAGCTGAACTTCTTTGCCATCAAGGACTTTCTTGCCAGTTCTATCAAGTACATGTTTTTCTGGCTTAACATTTGGAACTTCAACTGTTACAAGATTCGACTGATAGCTATTCCCAAAATCGATCTGTTTAAAATCGTTCTTCACGATTTCTCCCTCTTTTACTAAGAGTTTCGCTGAAAGATCAATCGTCACATTTTTATTTTGCTTCACGTAATTGTTGTAGAAGCTCGCAGAGTCTTTCGCAACCCAAAGATAGAATTCACCTTTAGGTACCAAGTTCAATTCTTTCAAAATATTATTGATAGCATCCGTACGCCCAGCATCTGAAAGAACATGATACATATCAAATAGGTTTTTTACGTCTTGTCCTACAGCAGTCATCTTGATTTTACTGTGGTCAACTGTGAAGGCTTTGTCTTGAACATCATCCAGGATTCCAAACTTCTTACCAAGTGCCTGCGCTGAAGCAAGAGTTTTGGTGTATGGACTGTAATCTGTTGTCAAACGGAAGGTCACGTTGCGGTCAAATGTTTTAGCTCCATTGATATCCTTGCCAGAATGATCTAACACAGATTTGACTGGTTTTGGAGGTCTTGGAGTGTAGTTCGTAACAGTATTTGAGAAAACTTCATAGTTATTCACTAACACTTTATAAGTGTTGTCATAGAAGCCCTTGTCATAGATTGGTTTCCAGGTAATCACAGGAGCTTCTAAGTGCTTCCCTTCGTAGGTTACAGTAAAGGTATAAGTGTTCTTTCCTGTATCATAGGCAACGCCCCATCCTGCTTTCTCTGCAGCTGCCTTTGTGACAGCTACATCAGGAACAGCACCAGCTTCGAGTGGATCAATGATGGTAATCTTGTCTCCCTTTTTAAGGTTAGCATAGATATTATCATGATGCAATGTATAAAGCTGAGTAGCATTTTTAGCTACTGTTTGCCCATCTGTATTCGTTTTATCTGTATCAGATACAGACTTGCGGACAGTAGGTTTATACTGCAATTTATAACCGTGATAGCTTGCGGATAACTTCTGATTTTTAGTTTCAGATAGAGTTTTAAGAGTCAATGTTGGTTTGACTGGATTCTTTGTATCAACCAATTCAGCTGATACAGGTTCAGTTTTGACAGGTTTCACAGTTGTTTTTGTGATAATTGCAGTAGCTGGAACTTCAACAACTGGAGCTACAACCTTAGTATTCAAAGCAAACCAGTATGTCTGTCCTGCTGGTGTTGCAGAGCCATCCCATTGAGCAAAATCAGTAGTGAAATTAGTACCTTCAGTAAAGACACCGAGTGCTGCTCCCTTATATTGATAAGGAGAGTCAGAAGTATCCCATGTAACTCCTACATTTTCCTCTGTATTGTAGTTATCAGCATAGTTGTAACCATCGTTTTTATGGTATGTTACAGTTGAACCGTTAATCTCAACATTTTTACCATTAACTGCTCCAGCACCTTCCCAACCAATTTTGTTATAGTTAAGAGATGAATAAGTTATACTTGCTGGAGTTTTTTCTGAAGCAGTGAACACTACTTCTTTACCATCAACATTGTAATAATAAGTATCAGTTACTCTAAACTTCATGTAATCAGAAGTATCACCAATACCATCATTACGAGCTACAACAAAGCCTTCTGTTGGATCGTTCAAGACGTATACATCATTCAATCCTGTCTTTCCTTGATTAAGGATTTCAAATTTTCGATGAATACGAGAAATAGAATGTTTTGAACCATCTGCAGTTGAAACAGTTAAACCTTTTAAACCTGTATAGTCAATTTCAGTTTTCCAGCCGTTACCAACATCCTTATATTTTAAAACTTTGGTAGAATCAAGAATACGACCATATCCTGAAGAACCACTTGAGGAAGAAATATAACTTGTCGTTACTACTGTTGAACCTGAAGCAGATGACTTCACTGTTGCTTCAGGATTAGCTGTTGCAAGACTGAGAGCCTGTAAGACAACCTCTTTTGTGAACCCTTCCGTACTTGTTTTAGATTGAAGTTCATTGTATTTCTTCTGCCAGTCTGCTTGTGCTTTCTTAGCTTTATCATAAGCTTCTTGGTTTTGTTTCCCAATTTGCTTCGCTTCATCAGCTGAAGAAACTTCCTGTTTTTTAGAAGTTAAAAGTACGCCAGAATTTTTCAAATCAGCTGATTTGCGATCAGCATCTTGATTGACTTGATCACTAGCTTTCTTCTTCTCTGTGTAGGCAGCCATGATGGCTTTGTTAAGCTCCACTTTGCCTTTTGCAGTTGCAATAGCTTGGTCATTTAGTTTCTTCAGTGCTTCTACTTCTGCAACTGATGTTACTGTACGTGTTGCTACACTAACAGTAACATCGTTCTTTTTCAATTCAGCAGTTGCAGTGTCTACTGCTTTGTTTAAAGAAGTAGCCTGCTGGACAGTAGCATCATACTTAGATTTTTCACCCAGGTATTTTGTTACTGCTTGTTGGTTATCTGACAAGACCTGTTTAGCTGTTTGAGTAGCTTTCTTGTTTTGGTCTGCTGAACCATCTGTGGCAGTCGAACCGTCATTCGTCACTGTGACAGTTGTTTCCCCTTCATGCTTGGCTTTTTCATCAGCTACAAATTGATTGTTAGCGTGAATAGCTTCCTGTGCTTCCTTGAAAGCTTCGTTGTTTTGAACTTGTTTTGTAGTTGTGGCTTCAAGTTCCTGAACTTGCTTATCCTGATCATCTTTGATTTCAGACTTAGATTGTTCAAGACTAGATGAAGTAGTGTCTGTACCTTTGTCAACATTTGGTGTTTCAGATACAACTACTCCAGCTTTTTTAGCCTTGTCAGCAGCCTTTGTGACTGCTCCATTATCAATCGCTACAGACTGGCTTCCTGTTGTTTTACCAGCTTGTGTAGCGTATGCGTTGTTGTCGTTTTTGCTTTCAGGCTGTACTGCTTCATCCGCAAATGCTGAACCTGCAGAGAAGGCTACAAAACCTGCGATTGCAATACCTGATGCTAAACCTTTAGCCCATTTTTTCTTACGGAAATATCCGTGTCCTTTTGTTTTTTCTGTCATATTTCTTTCTCCTTCACTTAATTAAAATAATTTCTTCTTGTAGAAGTAGCCAATTGCTGTCAATAACATTCCACCGATTGCAGCTAGGAAACTTTTTCTGTTCCTGTGTTTGGTAAAGTCACCATTTTACCATCTGCAGTTGAAACACTGATGGTCTTGTCTTCATTCGTAACACCTCCAAGTGCTTCAGGAGCAACTACAGAGCCATCTGAAAGGACAAGATTTCCATCTTTAGTGCTGACAATGGAATCACCTGTACTGGTTTGAACAGGTGCTTTTGTCACATCATGAACCACCTGACCTGTTGAGCTTGAAGTGGTTCCAATTTGTGACTTCCCTTGCTGATTCGCTTGATCAGTAGTTTTTGGCTGTTCATCTGGAACACCATCTAGGCTACCTGCGTTATCCTTATCTTGCGCCTTATCTGAAGGCGCTGGTTTATCAGCTGGCACTCCGTCAAGACTTCCTGCGTTGTCTTTGTCTTGTGGTTTATCTGATGGTGTTGGAACACCATCGAGACTACCTGCATTATCCTTGTCTTGCGCCTTATCTGAAGGTGCTGGTTTATCAGCTGGCACTCCGTCAAGACTTCCTGCGTTATCCTTGTCTGAAGGAGCTGTCGGATCAACTGGAGTAACTGAAGGCTCTGTTAACTGATTTGCTGGAGCCTCTGTTTCTGTTGAAGCGCTTGGTGCTGTCGGCGTAACAACTTCTGTCGCTGGAGCAGAAGAATCGATTGGTGCAATTTCGTCTGCTGATACATAACCAGCTTGTGCAAGTACGATTGTTGAAAGAGCTAGTGTAGCTAATACTTGTTTCTTGTTCATTGTAATTTTTCCTTTTCTAATTTTTAAGATAATTTGATTCCTTTGGTTCTGTTTCTACAACAAATCCATATTTTGAAGAATCAGAAGCTTTTACATCAAAAGTTAATCTAACGCTAGATGATTTATCCCTCTTTTGACAGACAGGATATAGGAAACCGTATATCTTTTGAGTTTCTGAATCATAATTCAATTTCTCTAAAATAACGGACTGTAAAATACCTTCTTTTGGTTTGGTAAATTTTGCATCACCTTCAGAAAGAAAAAGCTACTAGGTTTTTCTTTTTGCCCGAGTAATAAGAAGGTAAGAAATAACGGCTAAAGACATCAACTTCATTTTTTTCGTTGAAATGATTAGTTGAGTATTTTTGTTCCTGATATAATAAATTTATTTTTTTCTGACTGGTTTGACAGTTGAGCGAAAGCAAAAAATACGCAAATGATATTTATTACTGACAACACTCCCAAAACACCTAAAAATAGATAAAATTTCTTCAGAGAAGTTGACCGCTTTTGAGATACGGGAGCCGCAACATCTGTTTGATCCCTTGCATTTGGAACAGGCGGCAAGCGATTTGGTTGTGAAACAGCCTCTGTCTCACCTTCAGCTGGAAAAAGCGGAAGAGAAGAATCGGATAATCCCAAACTTTGTTTATATACAGGATAAATCTGGTTCTCAAAATACTCCCTTTTTTCTTGATAGCTATAATTCGCAAATTCAGAGCGAGTAAGTATCGCTTGAATGAGAGGAAGCAAGAGGTTTTCATAGTCTTCAGTAATGAGGAATGGACTAGCATAAACCTCCCCTTCTGTCACCACGCTTTTTCCTTCCAGATGGGCAATTGCTACTTGTTTCAGCTGAAACCGACCATACACCTGTTTCAACTCTCTAAATAACAACTCGGCTTGTTGAAATGTTAGGTAGGGCAAACTTTTTGCAATCGGCTGAGAAAAATCAGAAAGGTGATCCAATCCCTCGATGATATCAAGCAACTCAATATCATCCTCTGGACCTCTTCCATCTTCCCAGGTGATTTCTAGAAATAAGTCATCTGTAATCGTACAGCGACCTTTATTAAAGAGCGCAAAAGCCATATATCACCACCCCTTAATTTTTCACAAAATCAAAAATCCATTCAATGATACTTGGACCTGCAGAAACACCAATAATTGCAATTGCAATTGAAATCCAATTTTTTTTCATTGAGGCTTTTAACTCCCGTCCACCAAACGCATAAATGAGCGAAGTGACAACGGCAGCTAGACCAAATAGCGCAACACTGACTAGCTGAACTTTTGTGATTCCTTGTTTTGCCAAGTTATCCGACTTAGCAAATGGATCGTCTGCATAGGCTGTAGATCCTGTTAGAAAAAGGGAAAGGCTCAATAAAAACATCTGTGATTTTGTTTTTACTTGCTGAATTTGTCTTGTCAAATAATTTTTCATAGAAATCCTCCTTTGTTTTTTTGACAACGTTAGTATAATAGATAATTGAAAAAAATTTTTTTAAAGGGACAATCATTTTTTTACGGTGAGTTTTAAGAAAAATAATGCTTCACCAAATGACGTCTTTTTCAACTTCAACATCGAATAATATTTTTTTTTTATCTTCACGATGATGCTCATCTGGTGCATCACCTTCTACCCAAAGATGGAAATGATACTCTTGATTGTGATCAGATAAGTTCAGAAACTCTTTAGAAATTAAAGGGAGAACCTTATGTTTAATCACTCTTTCCAGTGGCCGTGCCCCATCCTTTATATTGGTTCCTACATCCAATAAATAAGTAACCAAACTTTCTTCATAAGAGAGAGTCAACTTTTGATTCTTCATTCTTTCTTGAATTTCTGATAGCTGTTTGACAATAATTTCCTTATTCACTTCCTCGTCTAACATGTTAAAAAAATCAATTTATATTCAATTCGATTGAGAAATTCTGGTCGAAATTTAGTTTCCAACTCCAATGTCATGCTCTTTTCAAACTGAACCTTATCCCTATCGGTCAACTTTTTAAAATTCCCTTTCAATTCGTACTGCTTAATAATTTTTTGTGAACCAATATTCGTAGTAATAATGACAATCGTATTTTTAAAACTCACTTGCCTTCCAGTTGAATCAGTTAAACGCCCTGCATCAAGCACCTGTAAAAATAAATCTACAACTTCTGAATGTGCTTTTTCCACCTCATCAATTAGAATAACGCTATAAGGTTTTTGTTTAACCTTCTCAGTCAATTGACCTTTTGTTCTAGTTTGACGATCGCCAATCAGCTTTGTGATATCTCCCTTTTGTTTATACTCAGACATATCAAAACGAATGATTGCCTCCTCATCATCAAACATCCCCTCTGCTAGTGCCAAGGCAAGCTCTGTTTTTCCAACCCCAGAAGTTCCTAGAAACATAAAGGAGGATAGAGGCTTTCTTTGATCCTGTAAACCAGCTTGCGCAACAGTTATAGCATCCACAACAGCCTCTACAGCCTCATCTTGGCCTTTAACACGTCGTAACAGCTTTTCTTTTAAACCGTCAAGTCTTTCCTTGTTACCTTTCAAAATCGTCGTGACAGGAATACCTATTTTATTTTTCAGCACCTCTGCAATTTCTTGCTTCCCGACATGGCCTAATCCATTTGTAGAACAAATTGTCGCTGCTTCATCTATTAAGTCAAAGGCTTTATCAGGTAAAAATTGATCAGGTATGTAGCGGACAGATAAAAGTACAGCTTGTTTTACAGCATCAGAACTTATAGACACATGATGAAAGTTTTCGTAGATAGTTTTAGCTCGTTCAAGAATTTCAATCGCTTGAGGAGTTGTTGGTTCAGAAACCATAATCGGCTGCATCCTTCGCTCCAGCGCTCGGTCCATTTCGATATACTCATGAAATTCATCTAAAGTAGTTGCGCCAATCAATTGAATCTCACCACGTGACAAAACTGGCTTAATAATATTTCCAGCATCCAGAGCGCCTTTATCTGAACCACCAGCTCCAACAATCGTATGAATTTCATCAATAAAGAGAAGATTTTCTCCTTTGGTTTTTACCATCTCCTCAATAATTTTTTTAAACTTAACAATAAATCCTCCATCCTCATCTGACATTAAACTAGATAATTCCAGAGAGCGTACGGTCAAGTTTTTTAATTTTGGAGATACCTGGTTTCGTAAAATGGCTAAAGCAAATCCTTCAACAATAGCTGTTTTACCAACCCCAGCTTCTCCTACCAAAATTGGATTGTTTTTGGTTCGTCTGAGAAGGGAGGTTTGAACGGCTTCTACTTCTTTATCACGGCCGTACACCTGATAATCTTCTGCTTTTTTTTTGAAACTTTTTCTGTCAAATTATCTGTATAACGATCTAAATAGGGTGTTTTTTTCTTTTCTTCAGTAGTCACACTTAATCACCTCTTTCTTTTACTTCCTTGATTTGAAGAGTGAGCTTATCTTTTATTGCATCCACAAATTCTCGTGGATTGATTGTCCCTTCTCCAATCTGAGATAGAAACATTTCCCAGCCTCCTGTTGTCTCTGGATCAGAGAACTCATTGTCATAGAGATAATTGATAAGTAAATAGGCTTTATTGGTAGGCGTTAATTGACCTGTTTTTTTATCTTTGACAACATAGCCCTTACTCTGAATTTTTTTAATGATTTCTCCTCTAGTAGCCTGAGTTCCTAAGCCATATTTAGGAAATATTTGGCCAATCAATTGGCTTTCAGTTAATCGTTTAGGTGGTTTTGTTTCACCCCCTACAATCTGAACTTGTGTCTCAATTCTATCTCCTACTTGATAATCAGGAACTTCAACAGAACCTCGTACCTTTCGAGAGCTCCATTCAGCCCATCCTAATTTATGAAGCGTTCTACCTTTTGTTTTAAAAACAAGACCATTATTCTCTACTTCAATTGTTTTGGTTGAATAATAACAATCATCCGCAAACATCAATATCGCCTGCTTCACAACTGCTTCATAAATCAGTCGTTGGTCAGCTTTTAAATTTGAAAGGTTTGGAACTCTTTCAGTCGGAATCAAGGCTGAGTGGCTCGTACCAGACACTTTTTCATCATTGACATAATCTTCTCTAGGCTCCAAAAACGCTGGCTGAAAATGACAATTAATAGCTTTTTGATAGGCAGATAGATTTTCTTTTAAGTCATCAAATTCAAAACGACTGATGTATTCTGAGTCTGGTCGTGGATAGGAGAGAAAACCTTTCAAATAAAGTCCCTCAACAATGCTCTCTGTTTTACTTGAGTCAAATTTCCAGGCGCTTGCTGCAAAACTTTGTAATGCTGACAAGGTAAATAGCTGTGGAGCGGATTTCTGATGTTTTTCTACCTCAACTGAAGAAATAATAGAGGTGGTTGATAATCCCCTTGAAGAGGCTAAAATAGCCTCACTATCCTTAGTTTTGTCTTTTGTGGTGAAAAATATCCCATTTTTCTTATCCTCCAGCTGAAGCTTCCAATATTTCTGGAGTAAAGTTGCGAATCTCTAAATCATTCTCACAAATTAGTCTGACCGCTGGTGTTTGAACTCGGCCAACCGATAAATGGCTACCTTTCGCTCGAGGGAGTTGTCCTCTTGCTTGAAGATCAATCGTTGCAAGAGGTGATAAATTCATACCTACCAACCAATCACTTTGTGCACGTGCTTCAGACTCTAAATAGTAATTATAGGTTTCTGAAGGTTCCTTCAATTCCTGAAAAGCTTTTTGAAGTGCTTTCTTTGTCATGGAGCTTGCCCAAAGACGTTTCCAAATTTTCTCCTTGCCTCCTGGTATGTGCGATAAAATAGAGTACGCAATCCGCTCTCCTTCTCTATCAGCATCCGTCCCAATAATCACTTGATCCGCTGCTACCACTTCATCATAGATTCTCTTAAATTTTTCTCTCGAATCCTTGTCCTCTTTCAGATGTTGCTTAAATGAAACATTTGTAAGAGGTAATTTATCAAGCGACCAATTGTCTGGTTCACTGTATTCAAATAGGTGCCCTTCAGCAGCCACCACATGTACTTCAGCTGGAAAATAGAGTGACTGCCTAATGACATAGACACCTCTCTTCTTACTAAATTGTCCCAAAGCTGTAGCGTAGGCTTCTGCCTGTTTCTCTTTTTCAGCCAGAATAACTATAACCATATCATTCTCCTTCTACTTCATTTTCTGTCATTGTAAGCTATAATTAAAAAATCTTTTGTAAAGGGACATTAACAAAGATGAGAACAAGTTCATATCAAAGAACAACACAAAAAGTTATATAACTTTTTACACAAAAAAGAGGCTCTTAAAGAGCGCTCTTTTTAGACTTTAAGCCCCTTCTTTGGGCTTTGGATAAAATTTTGATTTTGTACCACCCGTCTGTTTAACTGGTAAGGTTTTGTATGTTGTTCAACACTTTTTACAATCTTAGATACTGTTCCATGAATCCGTTTCATAGATTGAGCTAGTTGTTGATCATCAAGAGAGGTCAAATTATCAGTCCAAATTGCCATATAGCGAATGGCTTTCTCAGAGGTATCTAACCCAAAATGCTTAGAAACGAGATAACTTGTCATCTCAGCTTCAAGTTCTCTACGATCTTTTGAGACATCTTCCTTATACGAGTTAGTAAATTTAGGATTATGTAAGGTAGCATGCGCCAACTCGTGAATGGTTGTTGCAACGACTTCACCAGGAGTATTATCTGGATTCAAAAGTATTTTTTGTTCATCTGAATAAAAAGCTCCCCTCGCACTCTTCAACTCTTTTGCATCGTCTTGATAAATTGTTACCCCAATATTCTTAGCATAATCGGAAAGTCCTTCTAGCACCTCTTTAGTACGAACATGATCCATATTAAAATCATAATGACGATTTGGCATCGCTTTTGGATAAAATTCAGGCTTCAAGGTTGTTTGGGACAACTCAAATACTTTATACGTAGCGAATTTAGCTAATCCTGTATTTGAATCTCTTTCATGGAAGAAGCGAGATTTCAATTTTCCTTCTTTCTTTAAAGCTTTTTCTTCAGGTGTCGCTTCAGAAAGTCTTTTATATTTTGGATTGCCTTTTCCATTTTTTATCTGGTTTCCATTTTCATCTAATACAGGAATCATTTCAACCATCATAGGTCTAAACAAGGTAATATGTGATTTTTCTCCTGTCTTAACCGAAAGATTGTTATGAACAACTTCTCTTGTTCGACCTGTTTTTTTATTGGTATAGGTATTTCTAGTTTCAAATACCTGATCTGAAGTAATCCCAAGAACATCCCCCATCGATTGCCATTGATTATAAGTTGCGACTGCATTCGCTCCTGGCCACTGTTCCTGAATCAATGCTACATTTCTAGGTGAGAGCTCTGGAAACTTACTCATAAAATTCAGATACTCTTCTAACCGTTCTGGTGTTTCTGTGTACTCTCTCACTTTTTGAAAAGCAACCTCACTCAATTCATGAGGCGTTAAACTAGCATAATCAATACTACTTGAGTTTACTTCAGGGGTCTCCAAATCTGAAATAGATTCCTCTTTCAGAATCTCCTCTACACGCTGAAGCAAATTAGTTTTAATTTCTTGCTTAGAAGATTGAAAAGCTACTGTTTTTCTTGTATCAGGAGTTTGACCTTCTCCCTCTTCTATCAATCGAGACGATTCATTTGCTTCCATGGAAATTTCCTTATTTACCTCTTTATTTTCCAGCTGAGAAAGAATTTCTTCATCCATTGATGCTAGTACAGATTGACCGTTGAGTCGACGATATCCTAATCCTAGCATTTGTGAAATTGGTTTAGTCTCATCTCCAACATCATATCGAATTCCCTCTTTGATCATTTCACCCCCTGGAGCATAAACATCAAATTTAATTTTGGTAGGAGGGATATAGCCTTCAATATTGCCCGCTGTTACTTGTTTCATTCCTTCTTGATGAATTGGATAAAAGTCCTGATTGGCCTTATATAGCTCTGTTGCAAAATCTTGATAAGATATCAACTCTGTTTCTTTAAAGGGCAATTTCGGGCCACCTGGGCGATCCTCAGACCATTGAAGGCGAATATGATAGTCATCTTTATAAATATGATCTTGATGCCAGTCTCTATAAAAGTCGGAATTTTTATCCAGGAGATTATCTTCTCCAGCTGCAGAAACAATCCGATCAAATTTATCATTGTGCTGTTTTGCATAGTCAAGATACTGATTCCAGGCTTGATGATATTCTTCTGGAGTCTTTGAGATGTCAGCTGCCACACCTAAATTATAGACAGTATCTAGGACTTGAGTAAAGGTAGTCGAATCAATTGAAGTTTTATCCATCGTATTTACTGGAGCTAGTGGTTCAGATTCTTTAGGAATCTCTTCATACTGCTTATTTTTTAAGACAGATAACATTTCTTCGCCACCATCTTTAACATATTCCTCATTAATTGACAGTTGCTCAATATGACCATCTCTTTCTCTATAGACACCGAGAATTGTACCAGTATCTATATCTTCTAGTTGTTTACTTAAATAACCTTTCACCCTCATTAAAGATGCAGGGACATGAGTAAATTCCTTTTCTTTGAATAACAATAACAAATCTGTATCTTCTGGTCTAATTGCCTTTGTAAGATCCAGATTATTAAATTTCTTTACAGATGAAAGATCGTTAAACACAAAAGAATCGGACTCTACAACCTCAGGTAATAAGTTCAAAACTTTTAATTTATCCGACATTCCCTGCGCAAATTTTAGATCTCTGAAATGCCCTCTTCCAGCTGCAACATCTTCAACAAATGACTCAGACAAATGTTCTACCCACTCATTATATACAGGTGTTACTCCAGTTAAGTGCATCCAATTTTTCTTGTCAAATTTAACATTTAGAATTTGGAATTGCTTTTCTTCTGGATTCTTATAAACATAATGGATACTTGTCCCTGACATTTCTTTTAGATACCATTGAGCCGAGTCTCTCATTGCGTTTGCGTATAAATTTAACGTCCGCATGTTTTTTCTGAATATTTTATTTGACATTCGATCCTCATCGATGGTAAAATGAAGATGAACATTGGTAGGAAAATCAGGTTGAGAATTTTTCTCAACGGGCTGCGGTGCTGTCCCTGGAGTTTCTACTCCTAAAGAACTGGAATTGCGATTCAATAGTTCGCCCCCAGTGTTAGTCTCTTGATAATTATCAAGGGACTTTTCTTTTTCTTCTGGGACTTCAATTATCTTAATGGGGTGAGTCTCAAGACGTGATATCAAGTTATCCAATAATTCTCGATTTAAAATCACTTCTCCCTCTTGTTCTTCCAGATAGTGGAACAATGTATTTGGTGTTGTCACAAAACCATAGGGAAAGTCTCTTGTTCCCGATTTAATCAATGGATACTCCAGCATTCGCTCAACCGATTGTGATAGATTATCAAGGGTTCTTTCACCAAAATAGACGCCAAAACTGTCACTTGAGAGGCTTTCTATCTGCTTGTTGGTACTGTAGGCTGCTATTGCAAGTTCACCAATAAATCGGGTTGAAATATCTACTCCCAAAGTTCTCTGATGAGGTTTCAATGCTTGATACAAGGAATCTTGCTCAGGAGTACCTTTTTTCTTGTATAAATCAATCGTTTGATCATCAATAGAGGTCAAAAGTGAATGAATGGGAGACAACACTTCCATTTTTTTATCGCTGAGATATTTTGTAGGATGGCTATTTCCTAACTTTGCAAAGACATCATACAGATAGAAATCTGGTGCAAATTCGATTGATAATTCTCCAGATTGAATCCGATTATTTAATTTCTTAGTTAGTACTTCGTTTTCCCGTTTTACCTCTTCATAGCTCATCAATCTCACAGCATTCTCCTCTGTATTGGCAATAGATTCTTGATCGCCTGGAGTATGTTTTGCTTCTGATTCAACTAACTCTAATTGAATATTTTCCTCAGCTGAAATCTGAGACTGATATTCATAATCTGCCTTTTGTGCCTGTTCTAAGTAAGGACTTGGAAGAACTTCTCCCAATTGTGTTGAAAGATCATTTTTTTCACTACCAATGTCATATCGTAAATCATCTGTCAGACGATTCCCCCTCCTCATCTTGCAATGCAAAATAAGTTTTATCATATCCCAGACTAAGCATTCTCAAATTATTCTCTTCATACAATTGAGCTATAAAATCCTTATATGGAATCACATCTCCTGATGAGAATTTCTGAGACAGATTTGGATTTTCTGTAAAATCAAAGGCTACAGATAACTCTGGAGGTACTGAGCTTCGCTCTTCCTCTATCATCTGTTTTACTCCAGCATTTCCTTGCGCTTGTTTGGCAAGCAATTCATCCACCTTCAATCTTTCCTCATCTCTTTTCGGATGATACTTGATTTGTGAAGATAATTGAAACTCTCCTTCTTCAGTCAACTCCAGGGCAACTCTTCGTAACCCTTTTACAAATAAGTATTTGGTTGTTTTTGCCACTGATTCACTAAGCCCTCATCAATTAAGGCTTGAGTTGCTGGTTGAATACTAGTTTTACCCATTTGTTCAGATATGCCCTCAAGTCTAGTCAACTCTTCTTGATAGCGTTTAAGAGTAGCTTTGGTAAAGAACGACTCCCCACGTTCAGCTTTTTCTAGTTCTTCACGAATTCGAGGTATATTTTGAACACTCATCTCCAGACCACTTCCCTGACGATTCAACCCCATTTCTTTCAAATGTTGTTGATGCTCCAGGCGCTCTACTCGCTCTTCCTGTTGCCTAATCTCATCCATCTTTGAGAAGACTTGACCTTCTATTTGTTCTTGCTTACGCATAAAGCTAGCACCGCCTCGCTTATCATTCATGGGTTGTCCATTTGTTAGCGCTTGGTGGGAATACGCTCTTGAAATAGCATCGTCTTGTTCACCTTTTAGTCGTTCCAGTTTTCTACGCGCTTGGGCAAGACGACTGTTGTCAGTTTTATCTTCCTGTCGATTCTTTAAAACATCATTCCAGTCCGTTTTATCTTGCCCTGGTCTTAGTTCTGGTAGATCCGAATTGATAACAGCTCCTTTGGCTTCCAATTCTTGAATGAATGTTCTACCTGCGTTATCATTATCTAAAGCTAGAGTGATTAAATCCGCATTTTCCTCATTTTCAAAAAAGTGATGATCAATAGCTACTTGAAGTCCGTCTGCCAATTGTTCAGGTGTCCATATTAGCGCTTTTCCTGACATTTCAGCCTTAATTTGAGATAGATGACGGCCAATAGTAGATTCTTTCAAACCATCCATAGAAACTAATCTGACATCCTGAAGACTATCCTTATGCAATTCATAGTAGGACATTAAATCAATTGGACTCTCAGTAAAAATCAATCGTTTTGGACTGCCAATATCAACATGAATACCAGTCATAGGATCGGAGTTTTTCATAATCACTTTAGCATATCCATGTTTTGGCCACTTCTCCCAATTCTCATGGATTCCCTGTAAAGAGGCTCCAACAACTTCACCTGAAGAAGAAAGGGACTTGAAGACAATAACTGGCTCAATCGCATTTATTGTGACTCCACCAGTGCCTTCCGCAAAGTAGTCAAGTTTGGCGTTAGCTTGGGCTAAAACACCCTGTTCTAAAAAATAATCAATTGTTTCATCTGATAGTCCACGTTGATTCCGCAAGTAATCTCGTCCAGCTGAAAACGGCTGCTCGTATTTCTCAAGATAGTATTTAAAATCTTCTTGAGGCCTTTCAACCATTTGAAACTCTTTAAAATTTCCATCATTTAAAAAATCTACAGATTGATTAAAATCTACTTCCTTTATCGTTTCAACTAAAGAAATCGAATCTCCACCTGTATTTCTAGAGAACCATTTCCATAAATTTTTATCAGGTGAAATAACTAGGCTATCATGTTCTTTCCATCTATAGTCTCGTCCAGAACGAACCAGCTCCATCTGAAGCTCGTTTGCAACATCCAAAATATCTCTAGAACGTGCAAATTCAACACGTTCTCTACGACTTTTACCACGTCTTGATTCTTGTTCTGTCATATAAAATCTCCTTAAATCCTTCATACTGTGGTTTATACGGTTCTTTCTCTGCTTGTAGAAACGTTTCTGGATCTAAGTGAACCAATTCCCCTACTGAAAAAGATTCAAATAGCTCAGAATTTTCCTTAAAATCTAGAACCATTTCTAAATCAGAATTTCTTCCTTGACCCTCAAAATGAACTTGCTTGTTATCAGCATTCATTGCCGTAACTAACCATTCGGCTGAAAAGTCAAAGTTTTCAACTGCAACATCTGGAAATACTAGCTCCATTTTTTCTTCTCCTTTCTCTTTTTATCCCTCTATTCTATGTAATAATCGAGAAATCACAGTTAAAGGGACAATAGATTTCCATTTTCAACAAAAAAAGTCATTGCTTTTACAATGACTCTTATATACTGTGTCCCTTCTCCTCCAGGTCTTGTCTCTCATCACTTCTCTCACGTTCCATGAGGGCTTTTTTATTTGCACGTTGGGCCCTTTGAAGAGAATTGGTCAAATTTCTCATAAAATCTGTATTGATGATTGCTTTACCTTGCGATTGTTGGACGTTTTTTCTTTGCAGGACCTTTCTTTCTTGCATTTTCTGTGAAACAGCTTGAGCTAACTGACTTTTCTGATTACTTTCCTCCTCTGGCAACAATTTCTGATAGAGTGATTTGAGCTCAGAAAATCCTTTCGCATTCTCCTGTTTTAATTTTTGAATAATCGCTTGATCAGTCGTTTGTGAAATTTCCTTGTTTCGACTGTAAATCTGATGTTTCAGCTGAAAAATTGAGATATGGGTCTGTAGCTCTTCTATATAACTATTTTTCGTCACAGGATAGCCCTTTAGAATAGTCAGCACTCCTTCATCTTGAAGAGGTTGAACTGCCACTAATTCTCCCTTCAAACGTTTGATAGGTGCTTGAATTGCTAATGAATCAGCCTTTTCTACTGAAAATGAAACACTATCTTCAAACTGGTTAGCAAGAGATTGTTTTAGAGATTGGTCTGCTTCACCTAGTTTATAATTTGGGGTCAGCTGCAATTCAGTCAGCTTCAGTCTTTGAAGAATCTCCTTCTTTTTTAATTCAACAAATGGCTTATCAGTTTCAAGTGGTTGAATTTGATCAAAAAGAGTTTTACGAACTAATAAACTACTTTGTTTTTCTTCCAATAGACTCAATTTTAATGCATAGCGAAATGTTCCTAACTCTTGGCGTTCTTTCAATGATCGATCGCTTTTCTTTTTGGCCGCTTCTACAAGTTCTTTCAAATCAGCTGAAGAAAATAGTGATAAGTCCCTTAAACTAAGTTGCTTCTGTAGTAAGTCTTCTTTCATCTGACTCACATCATAAACTAATTCCGTAACATATTCAGGACGTCCCAAACCTGTTCCATGTTTGTCATAAGCAGCATAGACTGGTTTTGTGATTTCAATAGGTTTTGCCCCATCTTTCAAATCATAACCTAGTTTTTTCCAGGCATCTAGTGTTTTGATAACACTTGCGTTAGGATCCTGGGCTAAGATCATTTGTTGATTCTTTACTGAGAAATTGGCCAAATTTTTTTCCAGCCGAACATCAGCTATTTCAGGAGCATTCTCACGAAATAGGTGCAAGATCTTATTTGCTAGTCGTTCTCTCAATTCCTTCTCTCGACTCGCTATTAATTGCTGCAGATGATAGCTTGCAGCCTCCTGTTGTATTTTCTCAAAACGACCATCAACTTTCCGAATCTTCTCGTAGGCTGATTTTTTTCAGCTGAATAAGCTCCTCTATAGGTTTCTAGAAAGTTTTTCGTTTCTTTCAGAAATTCTTGATAGAGCTCTTTCCTTCATTTTCTAAATAGGAGTCCAGATAGCGGTCAAGGAAGAATTTACTGACTGCGAAAATCTCTTGCATTTGAACCATAACGCCATTTTTTTATCCATTGGCAAATGGTTGTAAGCCTGCTCCAAAAAATTTTTTTCAGCCGAAGAACGAACCTTCTGATCTCTAAATACAGAATTAATCAATTCACTTCTGATATTGGCCAAGATTTGTTCTCGTCGAACAATCATTCCTCTAGTCTGTTCATTCAACAGACCATGAAAAACATCACTTTTAAAACGCTCAATAGTTTTCTGGGAAAAGTTTCCTCTAAATTCCATTCGTCCACGAGGTCGATAGAAAATTTTTTCTCTTGCAGATTCAACTTCAGATAAACCAAAATGCACATGAATATTATCCGTGTTCAAGTGAATATTGGCCCACCAAAATGATGAATCAGATAAGCCTTCTTTTTCAATTAACCTTGGCAATGCTTCACGTATGACAGACTTGATAGCTTGCTGATCGACTTTCCCAGTTTCCAGATCATATAATCCTTCTTTGGCCAAGAAATCATTATCAAAAGAGATAACACCCTGCCATAGAAGAGAGCCATTTTGATAAGCCTGTTCTAACTTACTTTTCAATTCAGTTACTTTGCTACGCTGCAAGTAATTGGCTTCTTTTGTAAAAATCGCTGTCATTTCTTCATTTTGATTTTCAGTAGCATAAGAGCGATTCATATAATCAATGTATTCCTGAAAATTTAGTTTCGTTTCTGGAACTTCAGCTTGAATTTTTTGTAGTTCATCTTCAGTTAGAGACTCGATATTTTGTCTGTGTGTTTCTAAATTTAATTCGTTATCAACCTCAACAGCTTCGTCTCTATTAGTGTAGTCTACAAAGCCACTATTTGCTTCAGTGTATTGCAGCATGAAGGTAATACTTGGACTAGACTCACTCACGAGTAAGGTCTCCTTTCAATTAATGAGAATGTTTAATTGTTTGACCACGTGCAACATCTTCTTGAATGACATCGTTGATTCTTGCCATTAATTCATGCTGTGTAGGATCCAGTCGTGAATGAATAGATTCCAAATCTTGAACATCAAAATCATCTTTCGTAATAGCATGAAAGTTAGTCAGCGCTAGATAAAGAATTTGATCAAGTTGACGATGAATTGCTTTGTTGTCACTTCCAGAATCAAAGCTATCCCCCAAATTTTTTTCCAGCTGAGTCAGTCGCTCATAGAAATTTTTTCCTTCTCCTAATTCAATAAAAAGTTTATAAAAAACTTCAATCAAAGTGACAAGCGTTGCTGAATTATTTCGATACTGCTTTTGTAAAGCAGACGACTCTTTCAAATAGGATTTTATTTCCTTAAATTTTTCATGTGTTTCTTCGCTAAAAATATAAGCTAAGTCTTGGATTCATTTTTTTCCTCCTCAATTTTTTTCTGAGATGATCCTGTCAAATAATTGATTTTATATCCTAGTTGAATATTAAAGATATATACATCAAATGAGATCTCATCATCTTCAATACTCTGTGCTTCCATACGAACTCCTCTAGCAACTAATTCCACATTTCTAAAAATGGGAGTTACTCGATAGCGAACATGGTGGTTCGTATTTTTTATGTAGTTAGCAATTTTATTTTTCATAGTAAACCATCGATGATTGTTCATCTTCAAAAATTTGCATTTAAAAGCACGTGTACCTGTAAATAAATTTTTAGCATTCGCATTCTCTCCACTTAATTGAAAACCGATTAAGTGAGAACGATTATATAAATAATCTTCTTTCCCGTTGAAAATTATTTTTTTATTTTTCCATCCTGTTGGTGTGATAGAGGAAATAGATTCTCTATCTTCAGTTGGCATCAATTCTTTTCCCAACATCGCTTCAGCAATTCCTACACGATTTAAAAAATCTAGATCAGAATATTTTTCCCAGCTGCCACTTTCTAAACTCAATTCGCTTTTTGTAAATTGTGATTTTTCATTGACGACAATCACTTGATTTTTTCCGTCATACTCCTTCGATTTCAAATCATCATTTTTCAGAGTAGGATTCAAATTAGAGTCGGAATTTTTTTCTTCAGCTGAATCGGCTATGTTCAATTGAGTCGGGATATCATTTTGTGTCAAGCCAGATTTGATAGCATTAAAATTATTAGGTTGTACGATAAAGATCGCAAGAAATGAGAATGATGAACAGAGATTTATTCTTCTTCATTTCTAAACACCACCTGACCGTCGTTCAGCTTCAAGTGCAGATACATCATCCATAAAATGTAACCATTTTGTAGTTAGATCATTTACAATATCTTGTTTAACATTTAAAGCTGAAAGAGAAATTTCATTCTTCAACATCAATTCTAAAATCTGACTTTGTTGTTTTTGATATCAGATAATACTTTCGCAAATTGATTATTGTACAAATTCAATCCGTCATTCATTACGATATTTTTGAACTTGCGATAACATAAACTCATTGAAACTTGGATAGTTATATTTTTTTGAAATATCTCGAAGTTGTTCAAACATATCATCAGGTATATTTCTGATTTTGATTTCTTTAGTCATCACTTTTCACCTCTCCTTCATACTCTAACCAACGTGAAATATGACCGCCATAGCGATCCATTTTTCTTCAAATTCAGAAGTATCCTTGTCTGTTTTTTTCATTTTGATCCAGAACATGGTCAGAAGCTAATTTCATATTTTCTAAATGAGCCACATACAAATCTTGAGCACGATTAAATTTTCCGTACTCAATTTTTTCACGACAGATTGAGAGCAGAAAATCATTAAATGACTTAGCTTTATTTTTTTCTTAGCAAGAGATTTTTAGATAATTAATTTCATCATCAGTAAGTCCTCTAATCTCAATTCGATTTCGTTTTATATTTGCCATTATTTTAAATTTTTCTTTCTAAAAACAGAGCCCTTCTTTTTTCTTTTGTCGAAGCAAAAGCAAAAAGAAGCAAAAAAGAAAACTTCAACCTCGCAACATCACGAACCGATACGGTTCTATTTTTGCGGTTTTTCAACACACTAACACACACAGAGGGACTAAGGTCCTTTTTAGGTGTGTTGTGGTAGAAAAGAGCATAAGGGAAACTGTCCCCACGAAGCGTGTGGAGTTGATAGTATCAACGTTTCCGGTACCGGTAATTTTCTCGGTTTCACCTACTTACACACACATGCTATACTTACCTTTACACACTTTATAGGTGTTATACTTACACTGTTTTTCTTCTTTACATACTTTTTACTTACACCATTTTTGACTTCATTCGGAAGTTCAAAACTCAAAAATTAAGACTGATTTTCAGCTGGAAAGTTTCCTTCTTCACGATTTTTCTTAGCTGCTAAACGTTGTTCTTTTTCTTCTTCTCTGATGAAATTTAATTCCGTTTTTTTAACTCTTCAAAAAAATCGATTCATACGACTGATTTTTTTATTTTTTTCTTCAATTGAATTTGAACATAAATTCTACCAATTTGTTTTTGAAGATTCTCTTCTGCTTCTTGACGTTCCTTTTCTAAAAGGACAACTTTTTTTCCTTGCTTCTTCTAGTTGATTATCAATTTTTGTTAAATTATTTTTGGCCATATTCTTTCTCCTTTTTCTAATTTCGTATTTCTTAATCCTTTAATTTATTTCCTGCAAAGCTGTTAATTTTTTTCTTTTTACAATTTGGAAGTTGCTCCACAAATCACCATCTAGTTTTTTTCAAATCAATCACATAAACTTCATGATCATTTTTTTCTTGATGGTTAGTGTGAAAGAACGTTCATCAATTTTAATTTCCTGTAGAACGAGGTACATTGAAGAAAAACATTTCTCCTTTATATCCTGGATTACTATGATAGGTTATTCCATATTCATCAATATCCAGCACAATCCATTTTTGTTTTTTTAAACACCCCTTTTTGTACTTGTGAATACAGTACGATGCTTTCTAACTGGCTGATTTTTCCTTCGGTGCTAATTTAAGCTGTTCTTTCATTTTTCTGCCTTTCTTTTTGATTGATTCTAGTATAAAAGATAACTAAAAAAATTTTTTTAAAGGGACAATCATAAAAATAAATCTCCTTAATTCAAAAATTAAGGAGATTTTTGACTCTATTTATTGGTAAACACAAACTCGCTTATCATCGAAAATGAGCTCTTTGTTTCACTTTTTTAATTCATTTCTACAGTTTCAATAGGATTTGAAAATTCAAATGTTCCATCTTTGACTGCTTGTTTTTTCTTATCCAAAGACTCCAATTTAGCCTTCAACTTTTCAATGTTTTTATAGGTTGTTTCAATGGTTCTATTCTTCGTTTCGATATTTGTATCCAGCGTAGCAATATTCTTTTGATTGGCTTCGAGATCATCACCTGTTAGATATTTTGCTTCTGCTTGAAGACTCGCTTTTCGTGAGTTATCATCTTCAATAGATTCCTTCAATTGAGAAATTGATGTTGTCAATTTTTGAGACTGTTCATTCTGGAAATTGATCTCTTTTTCGATTTCCTGAAGAGTAAATTCTTCTCTGGAGAAAACTTCAATGGCTTTGATTTCAAGCTGAGGATTTTGAGGAGTTACAAAGAATTGTACAGTGTCCTCTTCTCCAGATTTCTTCTGAGAAACCTTTTTAGAATCACTGGATGGCGATGAAATATTCACATCAATTGAGCTAGAAGAGACTGTCTGATTCGTCACATCGATCGCAAATGCACCAAAATTTTTCGGAACTCCTTTAATAATAACTGATACTTTATTATCAATGATTGGCACAACATCCATCTCTATTTTTGAGTCTTTATGCTGCGCATAGAGTTTCCATTTCAATCGTTTGGCATCGATGCCCCGATCTATCGAAGTCGTAGCATCTTTCGTCTCAAATTGTAAAACAATAATTCCAGTATCTGGTGAATATTCCTGACTGACTAGTTTCATCTCACCACTGCCATTCGCAAAAAACTGCTTTGTTTTGAGTTGTTCTGAGGTATATGTTTGTCTTTGTGGTGAGAAAATCGCTCCCATCAAAAGGCTTAACCAGGTCAAAAATAACATTGAGAAAATAACTAGTTTTCTCTTAATAATATTCTCTTGAAACCAAACTTTAGTCTTAATAAATGGCTTCAAAATTGGGCTAGATTTTATCTTTTCAATCCAGCGTTTGATTATCTCTATCATAGTGGATATATCCTTTCTATTTTATTGGAAATAATGATAAAATAAAAATAAAAAGTTATAGCGAGGTAATTATTTATGTCTTTTCAATCTGCTTATAGTTTAGAATTAAAACAATATGTAACTCCAAAAGAAGCCTTTGATTTTTCTTGCTCCCCAATTGGAACTCCTAATCATCTAACCGATGCAAAAATGTTTCAATGTGGAGAAAAATGTTCATTCAAATTAACCTTAGCAAACTTCAACAATCCGGGCTTTAATAAAACTCCTTATTTTACTCCTGGAGCAAGAAATCAAAGACATGACCCTAATTATTGTCAACGCATGATTGAACATTATCAACAAAGAGAACAAGAAGTAACGTCTGAAAATCATATCTCTTTTTACCGTGAGAAAAACAAACTGATTATTGACTTAGACCTTATTAAAGGAGTATTGGCTACTGTAACTAAACCTAGACAGAAAGACGGAGCCAATCTTTCTTCTGAGCCAAATAGAGCAGAACTACATCATCAAAGCTCTCATTCCTCTTGTACTGATAAGGATAATAAGACTTTCCGTAGCCATGTGAAACAACTCAGAGATTTAGTCAATTATTTTTTAGAATACCAGTCCGGAGAGAAATATACATTCTATGATAAACATAAAATAGAAATCCAACTCGAAAAACACTTTGTCAATCTAAAAGAAGCTAATCAAAGAGGAATAAACTTAGAAGAGGTTAACATCTATTATGATACTGCAACAGTAATGTCTATTGACAATGAAGAGAAACCTGAAAAAAGTTATTTTTTAGTTAGATTCGACAGTAGATGCACAATTAGTGACGTCTCTAATTGTCCATCTATCTTAATTAACAAAAACACTGCTAGCCATCACGGAGTCAAGGGAAAGCTAAAAATATTGGAAAAAGCAGCAAAAGATAAACAACCCCTTAAATTATTTTACTTTGGCAAATTTGTTAGACATAGCTCCAATAAATACATCAATCCAGATGTGAGCCAGGAAGCTATTTTGGACTATTTAGTCATCAGTTAATATTTCAAAATCCAATAGTTCTTGATGAGTGAACTCTATAATTTTGTATGAACCAATAAAGTCAAAATTTTTCTAGGAAATGATTTTCAACGATTTGCTTAGCTCCTCATAACTATTAAAAACCCTTGTCCCACTAATTTCATCTGACCAAGCTAGTTTCCCACTTTTTTTGTGGGACTAACCAGACACTTTTCCCAATATTTATTTGCATAAGAACAGCGTAATATTTTTTTGTTCCATATTCTTATTTTCACCTTTCTAATTATTCATAGTACCTACTTATATTTTTTTATACCAATGGCTTATCTCTGATCCTCATGCTTCTTATATCCTTTCCAAATAAATGAAACCTTACTTTTCGGCCAAACACTTTTTAGTAACATTAAGAACGCTAATGGCAACCTTTTCGTTTTGATTTCATTTCCAAAGTTATCACATATAGTTATCCTGAAGAGAGGTACAAACCAAATCGCAATCAAGAAAGTTCCAACCACGCCATGCGCAATAGCATTTAAAATTTGACACATACTACCTCCTTAAATACAGCCTAACTTTTCAGGTGCCAAATCCAATGTTAGCCAAAGAGCTTCATCATGCGAAATATGTGTTAGTTGTCCCCCCTCATCATTAAAACGATGTAGGGTAAACGTTCCATCTGATAATTTTCCTAAAACAACCATTCCTTCATTTGTCCTAGTACGCCACAGTTCCCAATCATTTTGAAAAGCTGTCTCGGCCCATTTACTTAGCTTTACCCTTTTAGTCATTTATGGCCTCCTGGATCCCTTTCTCATCTGCTACAATCTTTTCCTCGGAATCTCTTGAAGCATATAGATATTTCTTTATTTTTCCCTTACGAATCTTGATGATAGTTGCAGCTTTTTCAACCTGGTATTTTTTTCTACCAACTTTTGACCTTCTTCTGTCTGAGTATCAATGTAAAATGTTGGGTAGGAACCTTTATTGGCTGCATCTTCAACTACACTTTTCCCAACCTGACAGTAAGGACAATTTTTTTTATAAAATACCAAATTTACATTTTGATCTAGTACAGTATTCTGGTATTCCTTCTGAGTAAGGTGAGGATCATAATCTAAGATAAAATAATCTTTATGCAGCCTATATCCTCCTAAAACTGCGAGAGTCACAAGTACAATGACAAGAATAATCCCTAGAACTAACTTAACGTGTGTAAAAAGTTCTCTCATCCTATTTCCTCCTCATCCATAAAATCAAATATGGAACCTTGAACATAATCAATCTTGGCTAATTCTTTTATTTCTGATTTTAAGTTAGTGAACGTTGTCATCACTTCTTGAAAGAGTAAAGGATCAAATTCCTCAGAATCTAATACACGGACAATTGGCAACATTGGATAGTGATCTCTTAACTCCTCCTGCAGATAATCTGAAATCATTTTATCATTTGAGATAACACTATCTACTCTAACAATCGCTGGAATGCTAGTAATACTCTCCTCGTTTTGATAAAAAGTTAAAGCTACATCCCCTGCAGAAACCGACTCAAATTTTAAGTTATCCGATGAAAGTTTGAAATAATAAGCCAATGGTTCCTGTCCAACTCCTGTTAGGTAGTATCCACGAATAATTTTGAATAACTCTGACATTGACCTGTCTCCTTCCTAACAAACTTTTAGAAGTCTAAACGGAGCTTGATACACATCTGGATAGTGAATCAAGCTCTTTTTTCTTTGTTCAGGAAGTGGTTTTCGGTAATGCTTTTGAAGATACTGAAAAGCTAGTCCCAAGGTATCAAAAACTAAAACTTTATTCTCCCCATTACAAATATAATCTCCTAATTCAAAACTGAAAATTACGTACTTCATTCTTCTTCTCACTTTCTATTTTGGCCAATCATTGCCAATCGATCTGTCTCTAATTCAGAATCATATCCGTTTTCAAAACGAACTTGTTGACGAATCCCTATAAGTGAGAGAACTAAAACTAAGAAAAATCCTCCTACAAATATAAGACTAAATAATCCAACTAAAATCAAAATCATATCATTCCTCCATAAGTTATTTTATAACTGTATATGCTTGTAATAATCGTAGATATAAATGTAAGGCAGTTTACGGGTTTTTAAAATTATCCAATATCAAGTTCAAATAGAGATAGTTGTTGTGTTTGTTTGAACCCATCTTTAACCCTTTCTATCACTCTCTGAGTGAACTCTATACTTTCTTCAAAGAAAGTGGCAATGTTGTCCATATAAGCTTCCTGACGTTCTTTCTTTACCTGGATAAGGGAAAGTAAGATTTCTTTGATAGAGGCTAACCTGATGCCTCCTCCACGGCCATATTTGACTGTGAAGAAGATCTTTTGTTCTGTTTTGAGAACCTTCAATACTTTGTCTAATGAACGCTCAGGAATGTTCAACTTCTCTCGTATCTCTTTTTTTGTCGTCTGGATAAATGGATCCTCAGATTGATAGAAGCCTTCTAAATAGGCCATTACGTCTGTTTTCCATTCATGAAGATGACTATTCTTTCTGTCAGCACGTTTCTTCTTAAACTTGTACCAACGTTGCTTCACAAAGAGATCTGAAGCCTTTAGTTCCTGGTTAACCCATGCTTTACATAAAGTCATTACATAGTCACGACTAGCAGCTTCATATTTTCCTGAGTAGGCACTTGTGATAATCTTATGATATTCAGCTGAAGAGAGTGCTTCGTCTAGATTTTCATTAAAGCTAGAAAGAACCTCCTCACACTCCTTCTGATCGATTCCTGAAGAGAAGTTAGCTAAAGCCAGCGTGAAAAGAACGTTGTTTCTTCCCATCAAGGATTTTCCACCTTTGATTTTCCCCTCTCTCATCAGCAATGATACCAAGGTTCATCAATCTATTTCACCCCTTCAGAGCCTGAAATAACCGTCAAATTGGGATTTTTACTTGGGAAAGGAAGTTCTGATTGCTTCATCGACCAATTTAACCACTCCTGGAACGAATAGGTATAGTCAGCATCAAAAAATTCAACATTATCAGTTCTAGGAATCCGAGCAATTCTAAAATGGTTACAGGTCATATCTACTGGTAAAGTTTGAGCAAAGTAATTTCTCAAATTTTGAGAGATTGCTTTGGCCACCTTTACCACTCTAAATTGGGAATGTGCTGTGACGTAGGTCGATTCTGACAAGACAAAATAGGCTTGAAATCCCTTATCAGATTTTAGAATCAACGTCGGCATAAAACCTAGCTCCAGGGAAGCAGTTAAAATATCTCCTGTCGTCATTTCTTCAGCTACAGAGGTAATATCGAAGTCAATGTAGAATGTGTTAATCTGTCTAAGATTATCTTCAGAGTGGCCACGTGTAATCCGTCGACCAGCATCATTATAGCTTCCGTAGCAATATACGTAAGGAGTCCAGTGCGTAAACTGATCCTGGTTCTCCAGCAATGATTCGACAGAGGTTAAAACAACACCACGTGCTTTAACCATATTCGCTTTTAAACGATAAGCAAATACAGAGCCTCGTCTTCCTTCTTCAGCTGAAGAGATGAACTGTAGATGGCTATTATTAAATTTTTGTGTTCTTAATCCGTCCTTTGTGATGATAGATAAGCATTTTAATAAATCAATCTTTTTCATGTTTTTTAATTTCTACAAATCAACTATAAGAATCTCTTGTTTTTTAAATCCACAAAATGAGCAATACCCATATTCAGTAGTACTTGTATTGTGCTGATTTTCAACACTTGCTTCTGCTATCCAGAAATACTCTTTTCTACAAGATGTTTTAATTGGAATTAAATCAATTTCATCCTTCTCCACTTTTGTTTCGTTTTGTAATAGTTCATCTAGAAGACGTTCCCAAGTACAAACACGCCCCTTTAATACTGCTTCTTCCATGATAATTACTCCTTGATTTCAGGCGTTTTTGGGAAACTCATCCAATAAATAACATTACTACTTGTATTTTCAAAACCAATGCCATCATTAAAATCAACCCAGATATCTGTATACACTTCTTCGCTTTCACTTGTGTAAACAAGAACCTCTTCGTCTAATTCAGGAGTTTTCCCATCCTACATGAATTCAATTTTATCTCCGTATTCTTTTTTTTCTTCGATAGTAAGGGGTCTTTGTATAATTTTTTCCAGTCTGTATGTTTCATATTTCTTTCCTCTGAATTATTTATTTGTAGAGTTTGTTCATAGGGTTTTCCAAAAAAATCTTCTATTTTCCCATTTAGCGGCAATTCCCCGTAGTCAATATAGCATTGGATAGCTTCATATAAATTACTAGAATTAGATCCTGAAAATGGCACTGTTTCTAGATCGACTGCTGTATTGTTAAGTATAGATGACTTTAGTCGCTCCAATAGGATAACTCTGCTTCTCGCATTTCTTAACGTTTGTAAGAATACTTTTCTTTCTGTAATAGCCATATCATCCTGTCTCCTCCCTTCATTTTTTAAACAACTTCAGATAGATATACTTATCCCAATCAGGTCTAAGATAGAAATCATCAGCAAAAGCATATAATCTTAAAATACTTTCCTTCGATAGCCCTTTTTTCTTCCAATGCCTATTATTCTTCCAGCATTTCTTAAACCTATTATGAGCTTCTACTCGCTGTATCTCTTCTAAAATCAAGCGTCTTGCTTTTTTATAAAACGGATCTCTTAAACCATGCTTTGCAATGAGTAATTGATTATCGACTTCAAACTCGTATAATTCCAAATAGCTATTGCGGATATTGCTAAAATTAAGCTCATCAATCAATAATTGTGAAGATACTTCAATAGCGATGTCATAAGTAATATCGAGAATATTTGCCAAGTAATTAGGTAAACCTCTTAGTTTAGACGTTCTATAAAATAGTTTAAAATCATTATTCGCATGTTCGCATTGAATAACATCAGTTAGGTTAACTCTAATAATAGCTCCAGAAGTTTTGAAATCCTTCGGCAAATCCTTATCTGGAATAATGTAGTTACAGACTCCTATTGTTCCATAGCGTTCCTTAGCAAATGTCAAATCATTTTCTATCTGTCTTTTTCTAATTTGTTTCTCTTGTTCTCTTTTTTTCTGCTGAATTTTATGACATTCTTTCTTCTCTTCCTTAGTTTCAGAACGTCCTTTCCAGCTTGAATAAGACAGTCCAGTATATACCATAGTTCCTCCTATTTCTTCAGCAAAACCCAATAATTAAAGATTACATAAAACGATACTAGCGCATTTATCTCTCCTCTGGTAAGTTGTACAAGGACATTTCAGTATCACCATTCCAGCTGTAGTAACAATGGCTACACAGCGTTCTGTTTTTATCTATCCACCAACAAGGACCATACTTTTCATTGATGCAAGGTGTAACCCAATTGCAAGCACATCGTCTACAAATTCCAGTTTCCATTTTCTATCCCTCATTGATTCTCATACTTTTAGGTAGCTTTTTACTCGGTAAACAGTAACCTTCTGATAAGTCCCCTTTTCTATAAAATTCAGGACTATTTGTCATTATGTGATCACTTCTTTTCCACCCTCGACGAAGTTGTTTGTAAGATAAAGAAACACGCTTCTCAATTTCTTTAAAACTAAATCCCAACTTCAAATATGTTGTTACAATAGTAGTAGCATGTTCTTTGGACTCTTCGCTTCTTGTTCTTCGCTGAAAGTTAATCTGCTTATCTTCTTCATTTAATGCTATCTGATAATCAATAAACAACTTCCGCATTTCCAGAATTTTATGTTGCCATGCCAAGCTGTAAGGTTTTCCTGAATATCGATTCACTAGCTCTTTGACAGGCTGTTTAAATTTCAGCTGAAGAGGATCAAATTCGCCAAGGTCAGAAAAAGGATCAATGAAACCTAATGGTTCACTTTGAATTAATTCATTGTATAGCGCTTCTCTGTCCATCCTAATTTATCTCCTTCTGTCAAATGCACGTCATTGAGTCAAATAAGCTTAATTGGATTGTTGTAGGCTCTTGTTCGCTGTTTCCCTTCTTATCATGATCGATAACGTCAAAGATTTCTAACGTGTCTATATTCATTACAATCTCTAATCCTACCATCGATGAATGGCTTCTTCCAGTTCTGTGCACTCCCTAATACTCTTCGTGTGTAATAATTTCATGTTCTTCTTCCTCTTCAATCTTTCTAAATTCTCTAGCAATAGCTTCAATAACGGTGACGGTCACGCTATTTCCGGCCTGTTTGTATAACTGACTTTTACTGGATACAGTCTCTGCCCTTTCATAAGCCCAATCAGGAAATCCTTGAAGCCTAAAACACTCTCTAGGTGTTAGGCGTCTGATTCTCAAACGATAAAGTTTTCCGTCTAAGACAAGCCCAGTCACTTCATACCACTTGTCCTTACGGTACTCTAAAGCAGCTACGACCACTCCCATGTTATCAGAGGTGGTCAAGGTATTTGATATTCCCTTTCCTACTCGCCCTCTACGTTTGGTAGACTCTGGGTAAGCAAGGTTGACAGAATCTCCAATGGTTGCCTTGGCATAGCCTAGTTTGGTGGCTTCCCTAATTTTTAAATGCGGTGCTTCTTCACGATAAAGAATCTTAGGAACTTTATCACCTCCCTGCATGGTAGTCAGTGTTGGAGAAATCCCTGAAAGGTCATAGACTCGTCCAGTTTGCACAAAAGACGTTGGTAAGGTTCCTGCGACGACCACTCCATGTCTATCTTGGCTAGTTAAGGTAAACATAGGCTCTTGATTGTCCTTAAAGCGTCTGCCATGTTGGCGTTTTTCTAACCTATCTGGGGTTAATACTGGAATGGCAATTTTAGTCCCTTCTCCTTTTCCTCTTGTTAGGGTTGGTGCTAAACCGCTGGTTAGATAAACCTCCCCATTCATGCCTTTTCCTGACGGATTGATATTACCTAATCGCTCAAGACCAGTTGAGCTACTTTCTCTTCTGAGAGGAAATAAGAATCGGGAACAGTATCTTCTAGAATGTCCGATAATAAAAACTCTTTCACGGTTTTGTGGCACTTGGAAATCTTTACTGTTAAGCACCTGCCATTCGACATCATACCCCAACTCATCCAATGTGGTGAGGATTGTTCGAAATGTCTCTCCCTTGTCGTGACTGAGTAAGCCTTTGACGTTTTCCAAAAATAGAAAACGTGGTTGGATCTGTTTGGCCGCTCGAGCAATCTCAAAGAACAGAGTTCCTCTAGTATCCTCAAATCCCAATCGTCTGCCTGCGAGTGAAAATGCTTGGCAAGGGAAGCCCCCACAGATGATGTCCACTTGCCCTCTAAGTTGTCTAAAGTCTTGGTCTGTAACTTGTCTAATATCATGAAATTCTATTTCTCCTTCGGTCTTATAGATGGCCTTGTAAGATTTCCTCGCAAACTTGTCAATTTCACAAAGCCAATACACTCATGGCCCTGATTAGTTAAACCCAATCGAAAGCCTCCAATTCCTGCAAACAAATCTAAAAACTTCATTTCTCTCATTCCTTTCTGGCAAAAATAAAAGGACATTACTTCTTCTGTAACGCCCTTGCTTAATAATGATCTTCCATTTCTGGGGCAGTGATGACCTCAATAATGAGCCAAATCATTCCTAGTCTCAAAATCCCTAATAAAATTCACCAAAACATCTACTCACCTCCTTTTAGTTCGTTTAAGCGTTGTCCCTTGGTCCATTCGGCTAATATGCCATTAAAAACGTATTCCGCTATCGTTTCTGCCCTAGCCGCAAACCTCATGTGTTCCAAAGCATATTTGTATCGGTGGTTAAAATGAATCATGGCATAGTCACTAGCTGCCTGTGATAATCCAACTTGTCTCAACTGCTCATGAACCAGTCCCCAAATGTAATCTCTGTCATATCTTGTGACTTGCTCCACCTTACGATGAAAATGTTCATTTTCGCTTTTCTTACTTGTTAGATTTTCTGTCTCCTCCTCGTCCTCAATGACAGACTCACTCCCTTTAGTTTCACTATTATTAGTCTCACTAACTTCAGTCTCACTAGTGGCTGAATTTAAGACCAGCCCCGGCTGATTTTGACACCCCCCTAGTGTTTTTTGAACACTACCCCCGTCTGAATTTAAGACGGGGGTAGGTTCATGTTCTAGCTCCCCTAAGTAAATCTTATTGGCCAAGCGTCCTTTTTCACTGGAAGACTGTTGGACTTCATCTATCAAGCCATACTCACGTAATGTTTTCTTTATCGTCAGCAATTTTGACTTGGAACAACCAAGAAGTGTCATAAGTTTTGAGTTGGAATAAACCAAATAGATGGCCCCATCCTCATCTATCCAACCTCTACTCAAAGATAACTCCAAACGGTCTTTTAAGACAGCATAAGCTACTTTAACTTCAAGTTTCATGTCCTTATATCGGTCACTTTCAAATAAGAGTTTTGGAGCTTATAATAACGCTCTGATGTTTGGTAATGATTTGCGGTGATACGTTTCATGATTGTCCCTCCAACACTAATAAACCAACATTTCCTAACTCATCAAATTGAATTAGCCCTGACTCTTCCATTTCAGCAATTAACTGAGTTGCTTTCTCAATATTTATTCCCATGATAGCCATGAGATGGCACATCACGATTTGCCGTGATGACTGTTCTTCCTTTTGCATGCTTTTCCTCCTGAAAATAAAAAAGCGAGAACACTTATTAAAATGTTCTCGTTGAGTTAATTTATTACTGACGTATCTCTTTTTTGTCTACGCAGTCGACATCCAAACATACGTTCACATCAATATACTTTTTTTGCACCTTTTTTATGTCAAAATCACTCTTTTCAATAAAGACAAAATGCTTGAAAGAGTGCTTAAAATAAAGGATTTTTACCCTTTTCTTCGTTGTAGCAACACTACGCACTCCACGTGGTGCGTCTGAGGAAAAAGATCCACTGGCTGTACTTTCTTCAACTCATATCCCAACTCTTGATAGAGTTTGATATCACGCGCCATGGTAGCGACATTACAGGAGATATAGGCAATGCGGTCTGCTCCTGTTTGACTGCTTGCATTGATAAAGCTTTCTGTGAGGCCTTTTCTTGGTGGATCCACTAGGATAAGGCTTGGTTGAATTCCATCTTTAAGCCAATTCTGCATTGCATTTTCAGCTGTGTCACAGACATAGTGGGCGTTTGAAATATTGTTCAGTTGAGCATTCTTTTTACTATTCTCAACCGCTGCTGGAATGACCTCAACACCATAAACCTCCTTGACGTGTTTCGCAACAGAGAGGCCAATCGTCCCGATACCAGAATAGGCATCAATAACCACGTCATCTTCTTTTAATTCAGCAAAGTCAATGGCTGTTTGATAGAGCTTTTCAGCCATTTGAGTATTAACTTGGTAAAAGGCTGGTCCAGCGATTTGGTAGTCATTGCCCAACATCTGGTCAGTGATAAAATCTTGTCCATGAAGGATACGCCATTCCTTGCCAAAAATCGCATTAGTGTTCTGGTCGTTGATATTTTGCATAACAGACACAATCTCTGGAAACTGCTTGATTAGTTGCTCCATCAATTTCTCCACTCGGAAAATTTTTGGACGAGTTGTTACCAAAATAACCATGATTTGTCCTGAATAGTGTCCACGACGCACTACAAGGTTTCGAATCAAGCCTGACTTGTTCCTTTTCATCATAAGGTTTCAAATCATAACGACGGAGCAAGTCGCGTAGAGCCACTACTACCTCGTCAATCACAGGATCTTGGATAAAGAAATCTTCCAGAGGCATGAGGTCATGCGAATTCTTACGGAAAAATCCTGTTTCTAAGCTACCATTTACTCGACGAACAGGCACCTGCGCCTTATTGCGATACTTGACTGGATTTTCCATACCCAAAGTTTCAGCAACTTCTACATCTGCAATTCCAGCAATCTTGTAGAGACTGTCTTTGACCTGCTTGGTTTTAAACTTGAGCTGCTCTGGATAGGCAAGATGACCCCTAAAGTCAGCGATTCCTGAACGCAGGTAAGCCAAATCTAGATCTTGATTACGGTGTGCTGATTGGACAAGGTATTCTTCAACCTTCCCAAAACCAATCTTTTTATTAACCTTGAGGACACGCATAAGAATTTTTTCAGTTGGTAAAGCATTTTCTACAAAAAAGACCAAACCATCCACCTTGGCAACTCCAGAACCTTCATGGGTCAAATCAACAATTTCAACTTCTACAATATCATTTTTCTTTAACATTCTCTTCTCTTTCTATTGGCCGACAAAAAAGACGGCAACGTTACGGTTACCATCTATTATACCATGAAATTTCTTAAGAACCAAAACTCTTGAAGAAGTTGACAATGGCTTGCCAGAGAGAGCTTAAGAAGTTTCCTCCGTCCTCTAGCGCCTTATCCGCATCAAAGTTAAGATTGATATTTTTAAAACTGTCACCAGCTTGTGATACGATGCTTTGTTTCAGGTCCTTTAGGGTTTTAGTGAAATCTGCATTGCTGAGGATATCACTTTTTGAGAGATTTAAAGCAAAATTGATGATGATATTGATCTGGTTTCCTGTTATAACCTGATCAAGTTTGTAATTTTTTTCAAGGTATCTTCAACGATTTTGCGGACATCTTCCTCTGTCAAATTTCCCTTGCTTTCTTTAGCTTTGGCGAGTCCTGACTTGATATCAGCTAGGGCAACGTTTAATTTATTAGCATCATAGCCTGACTTGTCCTTGTTTTCAGCATTGATATCGGACAAAGCCTTCAACTCTTCTTGAGCCAAGTCTTTGTTGGCTTGCGGCACCTTGGCTCCATTAGCTTCTAGCGAATAGTAAATCCCTGCTAAGCACTCTCACCTGTAACTGGAATGGGCGCTGCTACAGTGATTTTGGCATGTTCCACACCCAAAGTTACAGCTGCATTTCGGTACATATCCTGAGTCACCTTAGTGATGTTTTCTGGTGTTTCAATCTTGACCTCAAGTGGCGACTTGTCACCTAGTTTTTGAATCTTGGCTGATGAATACAACTGTAAACTAGAGTCATTGGCCACATTCATAATCTTAGAATAGACATCAGGTGTCATGGTCTTGAGTTCTTTGGTATCTGTTGAGGCATTGTAGCCCAGTTTTTTAAGTGTTTGATTTTTTTGGTCTTCAGATAGGGAAGAACCTAGGACATATTCAGGTTGAACATAGGTTTCATCAATGACTTTTTGAACATCTGTTGCTGCATGGGACGCTATTCATAGCTGTTACTGCCCACAAGACCAGCAGCACTAGTCAGAAAGAGTTTCTTTCTCATGGGAATTTCCTCCTTTACCTTTCTAGAGTAATATATCTATCTTAAAGAAAACTTATAACAAAAACACCTGGTCTAGCCAGATGTTGAAAAGAGAGTGAAACATTTGATGATGTAAAGGTTGAGTTGCACCTGTCTAGAATAGTAATAGTTTCCTCCATTTACATAGAGCTCTGCACCGTGAAAAATGGAAATGGGATGAATATAACTATAAGTCTTTCCAGTGGTATTACCAAGCAAAGGGGCAACAGTCTCACGAGAGTACTGTTTGGCCAGAGCTAGAGTGTTTTCCTTACCATTTTGAGCGATAAAATCGATATAGGCAGGTCCAAAATTATAGGCTTGAACAGCCGTCCAGACATCAACACCCTTCTTCTGGGCCAGATAGAGATTGTCTGTCAGAGTTTGAACGCCTTGCCGAATGCTAGAGACATTATCATTGATGGTGTTGGTAGAACCACTTGCAGACTCACTGGACTGCATGACATCGCCTTCTTTTCCTTTTGTTTCAGTATAAATCATAGCGAGCACAAGCTCTTCGTTTGCTGGGGTGTCTTTTTCACTCAAGATTTCTCGCACCATGGGTTGATAGGTCATGACTTGCTTGACATCTTGATGAACACGGTAAGCTTTATATCCAGCAAAAAGGAAGACTGCTAGTACAAGCACTCTTCGAATTCGTTTAAACATTATTTACTTTGGATATCCTCGATATTTTTGATTAAGATAGAGTAGGTTCCATTGTCGTTTTGGATAAACTCAACAGACTCGGCGTCTTGATAGACATTATTGGGAACGATGAGCTCAATTCCATTTGACAAGGAAAGTTTTTGGTTTTCAAATTTTTTAAGCTGACGACTGGCATCAATTTCATCAAATTGAACTGGTTCTGGTACAGCTTCTTTGACTTGATCAATAAAGCTTAAACGAGCTGTCAGATTATTGTCAAAAAGGTCGTTAGCCAATTTTTCAGGTGACAATTCATTGCTTTCTTCTAGGTTGTTGAAAATCGCTGATTTGACCTTGGATTGAAATTGAAAATCATCTGTATTAAAAGATTCAGCAATTCTCTGGGCTGTTTTTTCCAGTTCCTTGATGGATTTCTTGGGTGAAATCTTAGGAGCGACAGCTAGAAGATTTTCTGAAAAATAGTTCAAAAAAGTCCCATTGTACTTGATTCGTTTTTCAATCAGATGGTACTTGCGACTTTGAAGATTGACCACCAAGGCCTCATCAGCCCCTGTCCCAAATCCAGGCAAGTTATTCTGAGTCAGCTTGATTGGATTATCAACTTCTCCTCCAAGGTGGGTCAAGGGTCTCACGCAGGGCAATTCGCAAGAAAGCGAAATGTTCTACACCTTCTTTAGAAAATTGCACAAAAATCAAGTCATTGGTCTTTGAGATTTTCTGAAATGCTGAACTCCTCTTTCCAGAGATTAGCCAGTGTTACTGATGTCTCCAACAAATCGTCTGTGATGTGATTGAAGAAGGGATTTTCTTCTTCGAAAAATCCCAGTCTTGGCTTCATCTGAATACACACGTTCAATTTTTTTACGCAAGTATTCTTCGATTTTTGGAGTGATATTGAGAAACTTATCCGCTAGGAAACAGCTCGGTATCATCCGGACTGAACTGATGGATAATAGCTTTCTTAATATAAATGTCCATAAAAAGTTTTAGTCCTCGTATAATGGGAAGGCATCTGTCAATTCTTTAACTGCACTTCTCACTTCTTCTAAGACAGCTTCATTTCCTGCATTCTTAAGGGTTTTAATGATCAATTCAGCCACTTTGCGACTTTCTTCTTCACCAAATCCACGCGCAGTAATGGCTGCAGATCCGATACGAATACCACTTGTCTTGAACGGTGATAAGGTTTCGTAAGGGATTGAGTTTTTATTTAGGGTAATATTGACTTCATCCAGCAAGTTTTGAGCTACTTTTCCGTTTTCTACAACCTTAGTCACATCCACTAGGAAGAGGTGGTTTTCAGTCCCGCCAGAAATGATACGGAAATCAGGGATCTTGCAAGAAGACATCTGCCATAGCCTTGCTGTTCTTGATGACATTTGGCAGCATATTCCTTGAAGGCTGGATCCAAAACTTCTTTGAAGGAAACAGCCTTTAGCTGCTACAACATGCTCCAAAGGACCACCCTGAATACCTGGGAAAATAGCTGAATTGATTTTCTTGGCAAGTTCTTCATCATTGGTCAAAATCAAACCACCACGTGGTCCACGAAGGGTTTTGTGGGTCGTTGTTGTAGTGATATGAGCGTATGGTACTGGGCTTGGATGTAGACCAGCAGCAACCAAACCAGCGATATGAGCCATATCTACCATGAGCTTAGCGCCAACAGCATCTGCAATTTCACGGAATTTTGAAAAGTCGATAATTTGAGAATAGGCTGAAGCACCTGCTACAATCAGTTTTGGTTTTACTTCTTGAGCTTGTTTCAAGATAGCATCAAAATCCAAGAGTTCCGTTTCAGGGTCCACACTATAAGAAACAAAGTTGTAGGTTTGACCAGAGAAGCTAACAGGAGCTCCGTGGGTCAAGTGACCACCTGCTGCCAAATCCATCCCCATAACGGTATCACCTGGTTCAATCAAGGCCATGTAAGCCGCACAGTTGGCTTGGCTTCCTGAGTGAGGTTGGACATTGGCAAATTTAGCGCCGAAAATTTCTTTTGCACGTTCAATAGCTAGAGTTTCTACCACGTCTACCACATCAGTTCCACCATAATAACGACGTCCTGGGTAGCCTTCGGCGTATTTATTCGTCAAGATAGACCCTTGAGCTGCCATAACAGCCTTGGAAACTACGTTTTCCGAAGCAATCAACTCAATGTTGTTTTGTTGGCGTTCTTCTTCTTTGGCAATAGCATTCCAGAGATCAGCATCATATGCTTTAAAATCATCTTTGTCAAAAATCATAGGTCTTCTCCTTTATAGTGTGACTGGTCCTTTAGTTTGTTTTACAATAAGAAAAATAAACTAAAAGATGCGAATAAATCGTTTCTGCACTTTATCACAAGTATAACCAACTTTTTCATAAAATGCATGAGCACCCAGACGATGATCGGCAGAGTTTAAGCGGATAAACCCATAACCACGTCTTTTTGCTTCTTCTTCCAACCCTTGTAATAAGCTTTTACCAATACCTTGACCTTGCGCTTGAGGTGAAACTGCTAAAGGCTAAAATATTAAATCCTGCTTTAGAATAAAGTGATTCATAGACCTCAGCGTGGACATATCCAAGCAAGGCATGACTAGCTTCATCCTCATAGCCAAGTAGGAAATGATGGGAATCCTGAGATAGTCTAGCTAATTGGCTAGCCGTTTCCTCTGGACTAAAAGAATAACCCAAAGCCTCTTGGTTGATGTCACAGATAGCTTTCACATCTGTTTCTTGCAAATCTCTTAGCATCTCATTCCTCCTCAAAAGAAATCTCTGGCAACTGAGCAAGAATATCTTCTCGCTTAATGGCCCCTTGGCGTAAGATTTTCACCTTGTCTCCAGACAAATCCAAAATAGTTGAATCCTGTCCAGTTAGAAAAGCATCGTCTTCCAGCCCCAAAACCTCTTGGTCAAAATCCTCTAGAATTTGATTAAAGGTTACTCCACTTGCCTGACCTGAGATATTGGCAGACGGCCCAATCAAAGGACCTGTCTCTCGAATCAAATCAAGCGTAATGGGGTGACACGGCATCCGAAATCCAACAGTTTGCAAGACCAGAATTGACCCAGTAAGGAACTCTGTCATTGGCTTCGAGGATAATGGTCAAGGGACCTGGCAAAAAGGTCTCAACAAGTTTTTGTAGATAAGTTGGCTGATTCTTAGAAAAGTGCAAGATGTCCTCTAGAGAGGCAATATTGAGATTGAGTGCCTTGTCTCTAGGACGACGTTTGAGCTGGTATACATAATCAACTGCTTTTTCGTCTAGAGCCTTAGCAAAAAGACCGTAAACTGTCTCTGTAGGCAGAACGACAGCCCCACCCTTTTCCAACTCTTGTCTAATCCTGTCCATCATCAACGACAACCATCCTATCTTGACCAAATTGGTCTTTTAGTGTTCGAACTCTTTTTTCAGGAAGATATTTCCTAAAAAGTTCAGGAACACTTTGACCTTGCTTGTATCCAATTTCAAGGTAAATCTTACCACCATCTTTGAGATAGTCTTTTGCATCTTCCGCAATTCTACGGTAAATAGCTAGGCCATCCTCGTCTGCAAAGAGAGCTAGATGAGGCTCCGAATACAAGACATTCAAGCCTACCTCTGACTCATCTTTACGAGAGATATAGGGTGGATTGGAAACAATTATATCATATTTTTCAGAAATTTCTGTAAAAACAGTCAGATTTTTTTAAAAAAATATTTGAAGATTTTTGATTTTTAGCATTTCTCAGGAGCTAAAAGTCTAAAAGCCTCTTGAGAAATATCTGCTGCTGTCACTGACCAATCTGGGCTAGCTTTTGCTAATGCAAGGGATATAGCTCCACTTCCAGTCCCGATATCTAGGACCTTTAGATTTTCCTCAGGATTCTCAGCCAGTATAAGTTCCACCAACTCTTCTGTCTCTGGGCGAGGAATCAAAGACCCGCTCATCAACTTTTTAACTGTATGCCATGAAAAATCTGCATGACCGATAATGTACTGGGCTGGTTTATGAGCCGCTAACTGCTGGTAAATTTCCTCTACAAATAATTCTTCCTCTTTTGTCACTTCCTGCTGGAGGGCAAAAACAAAGTCTGTAAAAGAGAGAATTTTTAAACTACGATAGACAAAAGAGAGCTTTCGCTTCCTCTCCTTGTCTTATCAACTCTTCTTCAAAAATCTGAAAATAATTGAGCTAATTTCATTATTTGTTTAATTCTTCTAATTTTTTTGTGTTTGGTCATAGAGAACCAAAGGCATCCACAACTTCATCCAATTTACCAGACAAGATGGTATCTAGTTTTTGGAGAGTCAAGCCGATACGGTGGTCTGTGACACGGTTTTGTGGGAAAAGTTATAAGTACGAATCCGTTCTGAACGGTCACCAGTACCGATTGTCGACTTACGCTCAGCGTCTTGTTCATCTTGGGCAATCTGTGCAAAGTGGTCAGCAACACGCGCACGGATAATCTTCATAGCCTTCTCACGGTTTTTCTGCTGGGTACGTTCTTCTTGCATCTCAACCTTGATATTGGTTGGCAAGTGAACGATACGAACGGCAGTCGCAACCTTATTGACGTTCTGTCCACCAGCACCAGAGGCGTGATAGATGTCAACACGAAGGTCTTTTGGATCAATATCGTATTCAACTTCTTCTACTTCAGGCATGACAAGAACTGTGGCAGTTGAAGTATGTACACGGCCTTGGCTTTCTGTCACAGGGACACGTTGCACACGGTGAGCACCTGATTCGTACTTGAGTTTAGAGTAAACAGATTGACCTGAAACCATGGCAACCACTTCTTTGAAGCCACCGACACCGTTGATAGAGGCTTCCATGACTTCAAAGCGCCAGCCTTGGGCTTCAGCATACTTTTGGTACATGGTTAGAAGGTCTCCAGCGAAAAGTGCTGCTTCATCTCCACCAGCTGCTCCACGGATTTCAAGGATGATATTCTTGTCATCGTTTGGATCCTTGGGAAGGAGCAAGATTTTTAGTTTTTCTTCGTATTCTTCTTTTTCAGCCTTGGCATCTTTGAGCTCTTGCTTGGCCATTTCTTCCAAGTCAGCATCTCCACCTGATTCCTTAATCATCTCTTCAGCATCATGATGTTTTGAAGAACTTGTTTGTATTCTCGGTAGGCCGTCACTGTATCACGAGTTGAAGCCTCTTCTTTTGAAAGCTCCATGAAACGCTTGGTGTCAGACACCACATCTGGGTCACTGAGTAATTCTCCTAGTTCTTCATAACGGTCTTCTACTGCTTGTAGTTGATCATAGATGTTCATTTTTCTTCATTCTCCTTATTAATTTCAGGGGCAAAATAATGTTTACGGCAAACCGAGATATAGGTTTCATTACCACCAATCTGGATCTGTTCACCATCATAAACCGGGCAGTCCATCCTGTGTTCGTAAAACCATTGTCGCCTTTTTCTTGCAATACTGACAAATGGTCTTGATTTCGTCAATCTTATCTGCTAAAAGCAAGAGATATTTTGGAACCTTCGAATAGTTCATTGCGAAAGTCATTCTTCAAACCAAAAGCCATGACGGGTATGTCTAACTCGTCCACAACACGAGCTAGGTCGTAAACATGGTGACGCTTGAGAAACTGGGCCTCATCGACCAGCACACAGTAAGGTGTTTCTGGTAAATCACGGATAAATCCAAAGATATCCGTCGTTTCCTCAATCGCAAGGGCAGGACGTTTCATACCAATCCTACTCGACACATAGCCAACACCGTCACGCGTATCCAGAGCCGAGGTCATAATGACAACACCTTTTCCTTGCTCCTCATAGTTATAGGCCACTTTGAGAATCTCAATCGTCTTACCAGAGTTCATGGTCCCATAACGATAATACAACTGTGCCATGTTTCTTGCTTCACGTCCATTTCTAAATTTTTGCTACATTCTAGTATATCATAATTTTCTTAAGCTTTAAACGGCAAAATGTGGTAAAATAGAAGAAATCAAAAACTAGTGGAGGAAGCTATTATGCCATTTGTACGCATCGATTTATTTGAAGGACGCACGCTCGAGCAAAAGAAGGCTCTTGCTAAGGAAGTAACGGAAGCTGTTGTTCGTAATACTGGAGCCCCTCAATCAGCCGTTCATGTCATCATCAATGACATGCCTGAAGGAACTTACTTCCCACAGGGAGAAATGCGCACCAAATAAGCTAGCTTAAGCAGAATTGCTTAGGCTTTTTCAATCTCCAAGTAGCATTCATTGAAGAAATAGCCTAAATTTGTTACAATTTGAAAAGAGACTTGGAAAATTTTCCAAGAAAAGAGCTATTAATTGAAGGAAGAATTATGATTACACGTGAATTTGACACCATAGCTGCTATCTCTACTCCACTAGGTGAAGGGGCTATTGGTATTGTCCGCTTGAGCGGAACAGACAGTTTTGCTATTGCGCAAAAAATATTCAAAGGAAAAGACTTGAGCAAGGTTGCCAGTCACACTCTCAACTACGGACATATTATCGATCCTTTGACTGGAAAAGTCATGGACGAGGTCATGGTTGGAGCCATGAAATCTCCAAAAACCTTCACTCGTGAGGATATTATCGAGATTAACACCCACGGTGGGATTGCCGTGACCAATGAAATTCTCCAACTAGCTATCCGTGAAGGAGCTCGATTGGCTGAACCTGGTGAATTTACCAAACGTGCCTTCCTAAATGGTCGTGTGGACTTGACTCAGGCTGAGGCTGTGATGGATATCATCCGTGCCAAGACTGACAAGGCCATGAACATTGCTGTCAAACAATTAGATGGCTCCCTTTCTGACCTGATTAACAATACCCGTCAAGAAATCCTCAATACACTTGCCCAAGTTGAGGTCAATATCGACTATCCTGAGTATGATGATGTTGAGGAAGCTACTACTGCTGTTGTCCGTGAAAAGACAATGGAGTTTGAGCAATTACTAACTAATCTCCTTAGAACAGCCCGTCGAGGTAAAATCCTTCGTGAAGGAATTTCAACTGCTATCATCGGTCGTCCAAACGTTGGAAAATCCAGTCTTCTCAACAACCTCTTGCGTGAGGACAAGGCTATCGTTACAGACATTGCTGGTACTACTCGAGATGTCATCGAAGAATACGTCAACATCAATGGGGTCCCCCTAAAATTGATTGATACAGCTGGTATTCGTGAAACAGATGATATTGTGGAACAAATTGGAGTTGAGCGTTCAAAAAAAGCCCTTAAGGAAGCTGACTTGGTTCTACTAGTACTAAATGCTAGCGAACCACTGACTGCTCAAGATCGCCAACTCCTAGAAATCAGTCAGGATAGCAACCGCATTATTTTACTTAATAAAACAGACTTGCCTGAAACGATTGAAACTTCAGAACTTCCAGAAGATGTCATACGTATTTCAGTCCTTAAAAACCAAAACATCGATAAGATTGAAGAGCGTATCAACAACCTCTTCTTTGAAAATGCAGGACTTGTTGAACAAGATGCGACTTACTTATCTAATGCACGTCATATTTCTTTGATAGAAAAGGCTGTTGAAAGCCTTCAAGCTGTTAATGAAGGTCTTGAACTGGGGATGCCAGTTGATTTGCTTCAAGTTGATTTGACTCGTACTTGGGAAATTCTCGGAGAAATCACTGGGGATGCTGCTCCTGATGAACTCATTACCCAACTCTTTAGCCAATTCTGTTTAGGAAAATAAGCAAAATCCATGATCATTCTTGCGGTCATGGATTTTATTGTCTTTCTTAGTAATCTGGTCTTAAGACACCTGTTACAGTTGCCTTGGTTGCTTCGTAGTCGCCATCTACAACAACCTTGATAATGCGTTTGGCATCTTCTTCTGGTGCTGGAACTAGAGGTAGACGAGTTGGTCCAGCTTCAAATCCCATATAGTTAAGAACAGCCTTAACTGGAGCAGGACTTGGATAAGAGAAGAGAGCATTGACCTTTAGGGAATGAATTTACGCTGAATAGCTGCAGCTTTTTTCATATCGCTTTCCGCAATGGCAGTGAAACATCTCGTGCATCTCATCCCCATTTGTATGGGATGCAACAGAAATAACCCCATCCGCACCAAGGTTCATGGCATGGAAAGCATCTCCATCTTCACCTAGTATAGACCAAGAACTCTTCTGGCTTGTGTTCAATCAAAGTAAGCCATATTAGCTAAGCTCGTACATTCTTTGACACCGATAATATTTGGATGGTCTGCCAAGCGAAGCATGGTTTCTGGAGTCAATTCGACAACCACACGCCCTGGAATGTTATAGATAATAATTGGTAGGTCAGAAGCATCAGCAATGGCTTTAAAGTGCTGATACATCCCTTCTTGAGAAGGTTTGTTGTAGTAAGGCACAATAGCAAGCCCAGCTGCGAAACCACCAAATTCTGCTACTTCTTTGACAAACTCGATAGAGTCACGCGTATCATTGGTACCGACCCCCGCAATCAAAGGAACGCGTCCATTGACAACCTTTTGAACTGCCGCAAAGAGTTCCAACTCTTCATCATGGGTCAAGGTTGGACTTTCAGCAGTCGTTCCCGCAAGAAGAATTCCATCCGTATGATGAGCCAATAAATGCTCAATCAAGGCTGGAATGGCATCAAAGTTGATGGAACCATCCTCGTGGAAAGGGGTAATAAAGGCTGTGATGATTTTACACTCTTTTAAATCTTGATAAGACATGAGAAACACCTCTCTATTTCAAAGAAGGAGTTCATCTGAACTCCTAAACGATATGACTATTTTAATTCAAATTTCAATTCGGCAGTTGGACGAACCAAGCCACGTTCATGAAGAGTTTCTGCAATTTGAACTGAGTTCCAAGCAGCACCTTTGAGAAGGTTGTCTGAAACAACCCACATGTGGATTCCTTTTTCTGCATCCAAGTCTTTACGGATACGACCAACAAAGGTATCACGTGAACCCACTGCATTGATGGCTTGCGGATAGATTTGATGAGCTACATCATCTTCAAGAACAGCACCCGGGAAGGCTGCGATAGCTACTTTTACTTCTTCGATTGGAGCCACTTCTTTTGTTTCGATGTAAACAGACTCAGAGTGAGCTGACAAGACTGGAATACGCACACATGTTGCAGATACTGCAATGCTATCATCTTCCATGATTTTCTTAGTTTCCTTAGTCATCTTCATCTCTTCGTAAGTGTAATCATTGTCAGTGAAGACATCAATTTGTGGAAGAGCATTGAAGGCGATAGGATAGTGTTTCTTGTCACCACCTGAAGGCAAGATTTCGGCATGCAAATCACGTGGGGTTACACCATCATTCAAGACTTCACGAAGTTCACGTTGTGTCTCAAGAATTGCTCCCATACCAGCACCTGAAACTGCTTGGTAAGTTGAAACAATGATACGATCCAAGCCCCATTTTTGGCGAACTGGCTCAAGAGCTACCATCATTTGGATTGTTGAACAGTTAGGGCAGGCAATGATACCCGTTGTGAGCATCAAGTGCATGAGCATTGACCTCTGGAACAACCAAAAGGAACATCTGGATTTTGACGAAGTAAGATGTATTATCACTACTACCGCTCCAGCTTTAACTGCGTATGGTGCATACTTTAGCTGATGTAGAACCACCTGCTGAAAAGAGAGCAATATCAACTCCTTCAAAAAGCTGTTTCAGTCGTTTCTTCAATCGTAATATCTTGATCTTTAAATTTCAAAGTCTTGCCTGCTGAACGTGCAGAAGCAAGTAAAGCGAATTTTATCGATTGGAAGTGTTGATTCTTCCAACATTTTTTTATCATCTGAGCTCCGACAGCACCTGTCGCGCCGACTACAGCAACTGTATATCCCATAAATAACCTCTTTTCGGAATTTTCTAAAAAAATTTCTATAATAGATGTATTATACTACTTTTTCCATGAATTGCAAAAGCTTTTTTTCATCATTTTTTTGGAAAATAAAAATCCCCAGTCGCTAGACCAGGGACTAAGAGGCATCTTCATGTGATGAGCAGGTTCACACAACTCATCAAGGTCCGCTCCTGCGTTATGACCTCCTTATGCTCAATAGTAGTCCGAAGACTACCTATCGACTCATCGCATCTTCTATTCTACTAAAGAGAATCACTTTTGTCAACAGACGAAACTCTTTATACTCTTCGAAAATCTCTTCAAACTGCGTCAGCGTCGTCTTACCGTATATATGCGACTGACTTCGTCAGTCTTATCTACAACCTCAAAACAGTGTTTTGAGCTGACTTCGTCAGTTCTATCTACAACTTCAAAGCAGTGCTTTGAGCAACCTGCAGCTAGCTTCCTAGTTTGCTCTTTGATTTTCATTGAGTATTAGTTTCATTTACACAGCTAAATAGAAATATCTTTGAAAAAATTTGGGGCAGACATAACAAAAAAACCCTTGTAAATAAAGGGCTTTTCTGTCTATTTAATGCTAATTGCCGGGATTGAACCGAGCGACCTCATCCTTACCATGGATGCGCTCTGCCAACTGAGCTAAATCAGCTTACTTAAAAAAGTATACTATAGTTAGAAAAAAACTTGTCAAGTTTCCTTAGACATTTTCCATAAGAAAAAGCCAGGTAAGAGTTACCCCAGCTTATCTTCTTCTATTTGCTTAAATCGATTCGACGACCAATTTTACCAATGATAATCGCTCCAATAATCAATGAGGCAAATTCACCAATTCCTGTTGTAAACCAAGTAAGGAAAAATGGTAATTGAGCTACGATATTCAACTCAGCAGCGATGGTAAACATGGAAATTGAAAAGAGGATTGAAAAGAAGAAATGATCTTTTCGAATTAATCCATTAAAGAGGTAATCTTTGCTGTATTTTGCAAAAAGCCAAACACCTAGACTGAGGAATACCAAGGTTGAAGCACCACCAACAAAGACATCTAGCAGTCCGAAGCTAAAGAAATTAGCAATCATACAACCAATGGTAACTCCAATGATGTACTTAGGATTGTAAAAAGCCATAAAGTTCATCATTTCTGAAATACGGAACTGATAAGCACCATAGCTAATGGCATTTAGGGGTGGTGTGACAGTTAAAACGACATAGATAGCAGCAACGATTGCAATATCTGCAACATCACGAATAGTTAATTTTTTCATCTTTTCTCCTTTGGCGGGTTTCCCGCGTATAATATGCTTGGTGAAAGAAGCTAAGCACCAAGGGTTGATTCAATCAACCTTACTAGTATAGCACAATAGCCTGCTTTATGCTATACTAAAAAAGCATGAAAAACGCATTCAAAGTCTCTTCATGAATGAGCTCTTAGCCTATCTCTTTTTTGGCCTAGCAACAACTCTAGTTTCTATCCTATCACGACTAGTCATTTATCAACTAACTCATCAGGAACTCCTTGCTACTGCCCTAGCAAATAGTATTGGTATCCTCTTTGCCTTTAGCACAAATGATAGGCTTGTATTTAAGCAAACAAAGAAAAATCGACTTTATCCGTTTAGTGAAATTTTCTCTTGCTCGCCTTTTCCACTTTTTCTGTTAGACTTTGCTCTTTAACTTTTCTCTTTGTGACTCAATTTCCCTAACATCATCGGACAATTTCGTAAATGATAATATTGACAAGGTGAAATAGTATTGAAACGTTACTTGCACAATACTCATTGATAATTATCCTCAATTATATCTTTTAGTAAGGTTTTATATTTTTTTAAAAAATAAGCTACATTTATGAGCATATATACTTGCAAGCTTTCTATAATGATTTAATATATAATGAAGTGTAAACGTTGAAAGGAAAATTATGAAATATGTTAAAAAGATCTTAAAGCATTTCTTTGCTTCGTGGTAATGTTGTTGACCTTGCTGTCGGTGTGATCATTGCCTCTGCTTTTGGTGCAATCGTTACATCACTTGTTAACGATATCATCACTCCACTTATTAATCCCAGCCTTGGAAGCTGCTAGTACAAAAACATCGCTGAGCTTGCTTGGAATGGTGTTACATATGGTAAATTCTTGAGTGCTGTTATCAACTTCCTAGTTATCGGTACTGTTCTCTTCTTCGTTATCAAAGCTATGGAAAAAAGCTCAAAGCCTTACTAAGAAAGAAGAAGCTGCTGAGGAAGCTCCAGCTGCTCCAACTGAGTTGGAAGTACTTCAAGAAATCAAAGCTCTTCTTGAGAAAAAATAATCGATTAAAAGGATCTAGCACAAAGCTAAATCCTTTTTTCTTTACTCTTTTGGTAACTTACCTGCTTTCTCAAGCATTTTCTTGATCAAATAAGGCATCTTAACATTTTCACGACCTTTTTTCTCAATCAATTTTTTCACAAATTCTGGCATTTGTAAATCTTGAGATTCGGCCAAAATGTTTTTCGTCTCATCTGAAGGAACTAATTCATCAAAGGTTTCTTCTTCTGGGAGAAATTCCTTAAACTCTTGATGTTCATTGGCTCTGACTGTATTAACCAAGGCATCAATCAAACGAGAATCTGTATTTGGCATTAGTGGACGATGGTAGTTTACACCAAATTCCTGACATAAGTCATAACATTCCACATCATTGTCAAACAAGACCTCAATGTGCTCACTGATAAAGCTAATAGGAACAAAAATATAATGGTCTGGATGCTCTGTCTGTTCTCTGAGATATTCTAATACATCTGGCTTAATCCATGGAATCCCGATATCACTCTCACTTTGCCAAGTGTTGGTATATTGCTCTGAACTCAAACTCAGTTTTTCAGCAACTAGCTTACTATTTTCAAAAATTTGGTCAATATATGGGTCACCAAAATCCAAGGCAAAAATGGGCACACTGTGGGCTGAAAAGATGACTTTAAAGCTATCCTGCTTTACTTCTTCTTTTAAAATCTTAGCAATTTCATCTGCCCAATAGTTTAAGAGCGCTTCTTCTTGATACCATTCTTTGATAACTAAAAATTTAATTTGCTTGCTTTCTAAAAATTTCTCATAACCCATAACAGAGTAGAAAGAATAATGAGGCTCCAAAATCAAACAAATACACTGCTCAATTCCGTCTGCTTCCATCTGACCGATCACATCTGGGATAAAGGGTCTAGAAAACTTATTAGCAAAATAAACACTGTATTCATTCCCCAGCCTAGCTTCTACCAAGGCAACCTCTTGACGGGTAATTTTTTGCAGAGGCGTGCCACCAATTCGTACATAGTTATCATAGAGAGTTTGAATCTCGTGGTCTTGAGGTCTCACTCCACGACGAATATTTGTGAAAAAAATCAGCTACACCTTCAAAGGTAATCTCTTCTGGCGAACCGAAAAAGTCATCATTAAAATTGCTTTTTTCATAACTGTATCCTTGTGATTTTTTTATCAAGTTTATTTTATCATGAATCCACTAATAAGTAAACGCTAACATAGTGACATTCACAATCTTCTTTTGTTTTTTTCTTCTTTCTATGATACAATGGAAAAAATGAATTCAAAAGGAGTTTTTTATGACTTATCCAAATCTCTTGGACCGTTTCTTAACCTACGTTAAGGTTAACACTCGCTCTGATGAACACTCAACTACTACTCCAAGTACGCAGAGTCAGGTGGATTTCGCAACCAATGTTCTTATTCCTGAGATGAAACGTGTCGGACTGCAAAACGTCTACTACCTTCCAAATGGTTTTGCAATTGGAACCTTACCAGCCAATGATCCAGCTCTAACACGTAAGATTGGCTTTATATCTCACATGGATACTGCTGATTTTAATGCCGAAGGAGTTAATCCTCAGGTGATTGAAAATTACGATGGTGGTGTGATTGAACTAGGGAATTCTGGTTTCAAACTGGATCCAGCTGACTTCAAGAGTCTTGAGAAATATCCAGGACAAACACTCATCACAACTGATGGAACAACCTTGCTAGGTGCTGATGACAAGTCAGGTATTGCTGAAATTATGACTGCTATTGAATATCTAAATGCCCATCCTGAAATCAAACATTGTGAGATTCGTGTTGGTTTTGGACCAGATGAAGAAATCGGTGTTGGTGCTAATAAATTTGATGCAGAAGATTTTGATGTTGATTTTGCCTACACGGTTGATGGTGGACCACTAGGTGAGCTTCAGTACGAGACCTTCTCAGCAGCAGGTGCTGAATTGCATTTCCAAGGACGCAATGTCCACCCTGGTACTGCCAAAGGGCAAATGGTCAACGCCCTTCAGCTAGCAATTGATTTTCACAATCAACTTCCAGAAAATGACCGACCTGAGTTAACTGAAGGTTACCAAGGTTTTTACCATCTCATGGATGTGACAGGTAGTGTCGAGGAGGCGCGTGCAAGCTACATCATTCGTGATTTTGAAAAAGACACCTTTGAAGCGCGTAAAGCAGCCATGCAGTATATCGCTGATAAGATGAATCAAGAACTTGGTAGCGACCGTGTCACTCTAAACCTGACAGATCAGTACTACAATATGAAAGAAGTCATTGAAAAAGATATGACTCCAATTACCATTGCTAAAGCCGTTATGGAAGATCTGGGTATCACTCCTATTATTGAACCAATTCGTGGTGGAACAGATGGCTCTAAAATTTCCTTTATGGGAATCCCAACTCCTAATATCTTTGCGGGTGGTGAAAACATGCATGGACGTTTTGAATACGTCAGCCTTCAGACCATGGAACGTGCAGTTGATACCATCATTGGTATAGTAGCTTATAAATAATTGATAAAAAACCGAGCATATCCAACTACGGAAATGCTCGGTTTTAGTATTTTATACTCTTCGAAAATCTCTTCAAGCCACGTCAACGTCGCCTTGCCGTAGATATATGTAACTGACTTCGTCAGTCCTATCTACAACCTCTAAGCAATGCTTTGAACAACCTGCGGCTAGTTTCCTAGTTTGCTCTTTGATTTTCATTAAGTATTAGAAGTGACTTCTTTCCCTGCCCCTTTAGTTATCTCCCAATTTTCTCGTCTACTGGATTATATTCCACTTAATACAAGGAAAACAATCTAAACTAATTGTTACAACCTTCTTACATCCAATTCGAATATACTATTTAGGGACATTTTACATTAACTAGTCTTTTTTTCTTTTGACCATTCCAATCATTCCTAAGAACATGCCCATAATTCCTACAGATGCAAAAGCAGAACCATCTTCACTCCCTGTTTTAGGTAGAACTTCTTGACGATTTGCAGGTGCTTGATAAGTCTTATCTTCTAACATAGCCGGAACTACATATGACTTCTCATCATTTTTATCTACGATGTCATTCATAGTTGTTTCAGAGGCAGTTACATCACTAGTAAATCCTGATTCTTGATGACTTGCAGCTTCTCCACTAGGAACTCCTTCCTCAACGTTCGAAACTCCATGAGTAACTCCTTCAGAACCAGTCATACTACCAGTAAACTCAGGTAAGTTGTGAATAGCTGCTTCAGAATCAGACACACCACCAGTAAACTCTGGTAAGTTATGAATAGCTGCTTCAGAATCAGACACACCACCAGTAAACTCTGGGGCTTCATGAATCGCCGGATTTGTTTTACCTGATTCTTCTTTCTTAGTTCCGACCAACACAATTTCATCTTGCGCAACTTCAACAACTTCGCGAAGTTTTATAGCACGACTTCCATCTGGTGCTACTTCAGTCAAGATACGTTCCTTGCCTGCACGACCTGCCTGAGTCACTCGAGTTTCACCTTTTGGAAGATTTGAATCCTCTTGTTTAACTTTCTTGAAGTTAATTACTTCTTCTACTACTTCAAGACTTGGTTGACTAAAGCTCAATTCTTTAACACCTGCAGCTGGCTCAGATGTTCCTTCATAAGTACCAACTTCAATGACACGATCTTGTGCTTCTTCACGTTCAACCTTAACTGTCTTACGTGTATCTCCATCTACTTCTACACAAGTCGTTACTTGACCTGCTTTACCATCTGAAACAACTTGTTCCTTACCTTTAGCTAGGAAGGCATTCTCACGACGAACAGTATTAAAGGCGATTGGTTCTGTAGTTACTTCAAGACTTGGTTGCGTTTGAACTAAGACCTTATCTCCTTCAGCTGGAACTGATGAATGTTTCACTTCCTCTTTCGGAGTCGCTTGAAGACTGTTGATAGATGCCAAAGCTGCTTGCAAAACTTTGTCTACTGCATCTTGTGTCTTAGCTTCTTGGATAGCTGTCAGAGTCTGCTCAGATAACTCGACAAGGTGCTTCTTAGCTTCTTTATCGCTACCTAGTTCCTTGCTCTTGTTTTGAATAGCCTCTGTCAGACTTGCCATAGCCTTGTCGTAGTTTGGCTCTTCTGGCTGAGATGGAGTTTCTTCGACACCATAGTTTTCTTCCTTATCAAGAATAGCTTGTAAGGTTGTGGTTGTCAGCATCATCTCTTGCACATTGACAGTGCTTGCTGAAAGTTGTTCTGATAATTTGTCCAAGTTTGACTTGAAGGCTTGACGTGCCTCTGGAGTATTCTTCAAACTTGTTTGGTCAAATTTAACCAATTCATCCTTCCAATTCTTCATAGCTTGGATCAACTCTTCTTTGGTATAAAGAGCGCTATCTTCACCACGAGTGATGAACTGGTCAACTTGGATACCAATATTTCTAGAGGTATCATTTCGTTTTGGATCCAATTGCAAGGTTACAGCATGCCAACCTTCTTCGAGCCAGTCAAACGAACAATAGTCTGATCGCCTTGGCGTGTAGCTGCTGTACCACTGAAGTACTTCTTGCCATTGACATCAGTGGCATTTCTTTGACCATCTTGATACTCAAGTTCTTTACCATCTAGAGTAACCTTGTAGATACCATGTCCAGGATCAACAAAACCTTTGATTTCAAGACCTGTTCCGTAGAAGTAGGCTGTTACGCTAGCATTTTTCTTCTGTTCTTCATTCAAACGACCAAATGATGCCCAAGACTCAGTGTTTTGGTATTTACCTGCTGAATTGGTTTCATGATGCCAACCTGGGCTATAATCAAGTTGACTGGCCTGGTCATCATGACTGAATTGATCTTTTTGAAGCAATTCAGCTTTCATCACTCGAACAGTTGCTTCTGAATCAAATCCAAGCAAGGCATTATCTGATGCGCTTGTCATTTTTACTTTAAAGTCAAAGATAGAGTCAGCTTGTTCCGTAAAGTCAATTGTTGGAATTGTTAAAGTCTTTTCTGTTTCACCATCTTGGAAGGTCAAATCAGCCGTTGTATCTTTATAAACCTTACCGTGAACCCCTGTTCCTGGCTCAGTCACGACATGAACTGTCGCAACTCCTTTGCTACCACCAACACGTTTGATGGTTACAGTAACTGGTTGACCTTTTTGAACTTCATAGGTGGTTTCTTTCAACTCAAACATACCTTTACCAGCATTGTTGAGCGTGTAGATACCTTCAGTTGCAATCGCCTTGCCAGTTTTGTTGACGAGTTTGATGGTATGTTCACCTGGAGCCAAGTCATCTGTTTCATAAACCATCTGGCTACGTTTACGAGCTGCATTATTGGTTTGTACGTCCGCAACCTTCTGACCATCCACGTAAACTGACATTTCACCGTGGTTGGGATCCACTGTAGATACTACATAAGCCTTAGTTCCGTTGAAACGGTAGGTTACACTTGCATCCTTTTTATTGGTCCACATGGATGTACCACGAATACCTTCAGATTCATCATACCAAGTTGTATTAGATTTATCAGCAGTTGTATTTGAATGGTAATCCAAGCCAAGAGGGTAACCATCTGTCTTTTCGATACTGCTTGGCGTCTTATAAACAGAGAAGTTTGTCAAAATAGGGGTTGCTTGTGAATTCGTGATAGTCACACGAATCTTTTGAGTTTCTACAGGTTGACCTTGGACAAGACGACGATAACCAACAGTCGAACCCTCTCCATATGGAACCCAGCGACCATTAAGCTCAACTTCAACCTTAAATCCTGAAATACGTTGACCTTTAGCGATATCCTCTTTGAGTTCGACCACGTCAAAGCGTCTCTTTTGACCAAGATCGACAGTAAATTCACCTGTTTTCGCATCATTTGATAATGCCCAACTAGTATCATCCTTACCATCTGTTAGGTTACCTGCTTGATACAAATGATTCTTACGAGTAGAGCTTGCCGTTACAGTTGCTCCCCTTGGCAAAGTCAGTCGCATACATCTGATCCAAGGTTGTTCGAAATTCTTTCAAGCGAGCTACATCTGCATCTGCAAATTTACCTTCTTTGTTTGGTGGAATATTGAGTAGAAGTGGCGTTCCACGACCAACAGACTTGAAGTAGATATCCATCAAATCTTTGATTGATTTTGGTTGTTGATTATCATGGTAGAACCAACCTGAACGGATAGAAACGTCTGCTTCACCAACTGAGTACATATCACCATCTGGATCCCCGTGGTTGAGATAGTCATTTCGAACATCATCAGTGATTTTAGCTTTCTTGACCTTATGCCAAACTGGATCTCCGGCGATACCACGTTCATTACCAATCCAACGGACGCTTGTCGGTTGTGCTGAGAAGATAGCGATATCTCCTTCAGCTTCCTTGATGTACTTGAACCATTCGTCAAAGGTGTAGGTTACTTTTTGAGCTCCACTACCACGCGCACCGTCCATCCATACTTCGATGAATTTACCTTTGTTTCCGTATTTAGGATTTCCAAGGATTTCCTTGAGTTGATTGAGATAGTATTCGTTATACTCTTTTTCAGTTGAAACATGATATTTAGGATTATTAGCATCCCATGGTGATAGGTAAACCCCCATATTCATATCATACTTAGTCGCTGATTTAGAGATTTCTTCGAGAAGGTCTCCCTTACCGTCTTTCCATGGACTAGCAGCTACAGTATGTTTTGTATACTGAGATGGGTAAATTACAAATCCATCGTGGTGTTTTACAACCATAATGGTTCGCTTGAACCCGGCATCCTTCAAAGTCTTAATCCACTGGTCTGTATCAAGATTAGTTGGGTTAAAGTTTTGAGGATTTTCTCTACCGTTCCCCCACTCAGAGTTGGTATAAGTATTCATACCATAGTGAATGAAGGCAGCCAATTCTTCCTTGTGGTAGTCCAATTGGGCCTTACTTGGCAGTGGTCCGTAAGCAGCAATTTCTGTTTCTTCATCTTTTGGATCAACTACTGGAGTGACTGGTGTTACTTGTTTTGGATCTTCAATTTTTTCGTATTCAAAAATAACTTGATTCACTCCTTTCTGTTGGATTGTTGCTTCTAAGCTTGTATTCACTGCACGATAGCCAGTGATTTCTTTGGCTTGGAATCTATGAACAAAGGAAACATCGTATTCCTTACCTTTATTATTGTCCACAGTTGTAGCTGCTAATTCTTGGTCTGTACCTTTCAAGCGGTAATGAAGGTCGAAGTAACCTTTAAACTCCATATGAATGGTCGCATTTTGAAGTTTTTTAAGTTTGTCGAGTTCCTCTTTCATGTCAATTCTTTGACCATTTGAAGAATTCGTTTCAACATCCTCTTTCTCAATAACAGTATTGACGTTTTCTAACTCTCGTGCATAAAAATCACGAGGAATACTTCCAACCTCTTCCTCACCTTTAGTCTCTGTGGCTGGAGTTTCAGTTGCACTGTCTGTTTCTATCGTTTTTCAGACCCTGGATTTGCTTTCAACTCTTCACGGTTTACTTCTGTTCCCTTATCCGATGCAGTTGCCAACTTGGAGGTAAGATCTTTATCAAGATTCGCCAAGTTTCCTGTCTCTACTTCCTTAGGCAATTCTGACAAAGATTGGCCCGTTGTTTCACCATTCGTTGATGGCACCTCTTGAGCCAAAGCAGGTGCAACACCAAAAACAACCGCTCCAATCACTACTGAAGTTGCCCCTACTGCAAATTTTCAAATTCCGTATCGTTGTTTTCTATCAAAATGTCTCTGATTCATATTTTCCCTCTCATTTTCTAATTCTGTAAAGCACTTTCTTTTTGACTTAAAATTTTTAGCAACTAGGACTAGACAATTTCAAAAAGAAACTAAACTATTTAATGTTAATGGAAATTTCCATTATTTTTTTAATTTAAACAATCTTGCATAGCGTACAGTTCAGCTTTTTCAATACGTCATGAAAGACATTTTACTCCTTTCATATTTTTATTTTAACCTTATTATATAATAAATATTTTTTTAGTTTTAGACTTTACAACAGACAATAGATTCTACTTTCAAAAATAGTTAAAAATTCTAAATTATTTGAAACTAGTTTCAATCGTAATCCAATCAAAACAGATTCTGAATGACAACATCCAATACGAGTATAAAATCTAATAAACTTTTTCATGATAAAACGAGTCTGGGACAAAAAGATTTTTGATTTTAGGAATTATTTATTATAAATTTTAAAAATCGATAGATTAGATATAAAAAGCGAACAAAACAGAATTCTGAGTGTCAGATAACTTGTTTTTTTCGCTTTTTATATTTAATGTTAGACTTTTGTCCCAGACCCGTTTTCTAGTTATAATTACGGATTATTTGGTATAATTTCTCTTTATTGATGAACTGCTTGAGCTGCTGTGATAAGAGTCAAATTGTAAACATCTTCTGCACTACATCCACGTGAAAGGTCATTAACTGGCTTATTCAAACCTTGTAAAACAGGTCCCACAGCTGAGAAACCACCGAGACGTTCTGCAATCTTGTAACCGATATTTCCAGCTTCGATACTTGGGAAGATGAATACAGTTGCTTCTCCAGCCACTTTACTTCCTGGCGCTTTTAAAGCTGCCGTTTCAGGGTGGAAGGCAGCGTCAAATTGCAATTCCCCATCTATTTCAAGATCTGGACGTAGTTCGTGCGCACGTTGTGTAGCAGCTACTACCTTATCAACGTTCTCACCAAAACCAGAACCTTTACTTGAATAACTCAACATAGCAACTTTTGGTTCTATACCAAACATTTTCGCAGTAATTGCTGAGTTAATCGCAATTTCAGCTAAGGCATCTGCATCAGGATTAATGTTGATGGCACAGTCTCCGAAAAGATAACGTTCTGAACCACGAGTCATTAGGAAGGCACCTGAAGTACGAGTCACATTTGGACGAGTTTTAATGATTTGAAGAGCAGGACGAACTGTTGCAGCAGTTGAGTGAAGTGCACCTGAAACCATACCGTCAACCAAGCCCATATATACTAGCATTACACCAAAGTAGTTAACGTCTTCACGTAAGAGTCTAGCAGCTTCTTCTTCTGATATCTTACCATTTCGACGTTCCACGAGTGCAACAACCATTTCGTCAAACTGATCATAGTGGTCAGGATCGATGACTTCATAACCATCCATGATCCCTTCAATTTCAAGATAAATTTTAATTTTTTCAGGATTTCCAAGCAAAACAGGAATCACTTCTGTTTCTTTTACCAGGCGTTTCGTAGCTTGAAGAATACGAGGTTCTTTTCCTTCAGGTAGAACGATGCGGACATTTTTACCAACTAGGTTGGCTTTGAGACTTTCAAAAACTTCCATGAGTTTTCTCCTTTAAAATAATAAATTATACTCTAATATTTTTTATTGAGTATTAGTTGATAACTGAGTAATAAGGTTACTGAAATCATCCGGCAAGGGACTTTCTAACTGCAAGTCTTGCTCTAAAAATGGATGATAAAAGGATAGGTAATGGCAATGCAGGGCCTGACGTTGGATGCCATCGTCCAGACTACCTCCGTACAAATCATCTCCCAACAAAGGAAAACCAATATGAGAAAAATGGACTCGAATTTGGTGGGTTCGTCCAGTGTGCAGGCGAATGTCAACCAAGTGAATGTTCCCATAAGAAGCTACAATCTTGTAAGAAGTATGGGCATACTTTCCACCTTTAGCCACTCTTCTGGTAATAATGGAGTCTTCATCACGCGCAATCGGAGCAATAATTTCTCCCTCTTGCTCCAAGTGTCCATCACCTTTAACCAAAGCAAAGTAGCGTTTTTCAATGGATTTCTTCTGCAACTGCTTGTCTAATCGTGCATGGGCATAGCCATGTTTAGCAAAGAGCATCAAACCAGAAGTATCTCTATCAAGTCTAGTTACGATGTGAACCTGCTGATTTTCATAATTTTGCTTGACATAGTAACCCTTGATAAAATTGGCAATGGTATTGGAATGATTAACACTAGGAATAGAAGCCACTCCATAGGGTTTATTCAAGACTAGAAAATGGTCATCCTCATAGAGAATATCCAGTGGGCGCTCGATAGCTTCTAGACTTTCAAATCCTTCTTCGGCGGGAATATCAATGGTAACTCGGTCTCCAATATCCAATAGATAGGTTGCATTTTGCGGTTGGTCATTGACCAGAATAGCGCCACCTCGAAACTTAATTTTAGCTAGCAGTCCCTTAGAAACCTCGTGCTTCTTTAAAAAGGTTTTCACCTTGACATGTTCATCTGCGATAAATTCAAACCTCATTCGTCCACCTCGCCAATAAAGCATCCTTAACACGATTCCAGAAACTGGTGTGGCTCGGCGACGCGACAAAGTGAATCTTATGATGGTCGATTTGATACTCAATACGCTCAATATTTCGGAAAGAATAAACGCTATTGTCAATCGAAATGGTATGGTAATCATTTCTTGTAGGAATGAGTTCAATCTTATCCTTCTTAGGCACAATAATAGATGAACCGAGCGTACGATAGACACGATTGTTAAGACTGGCAATTTCCGTCAACTGAAGAGCTTCTATAGTAGGGTGTAAGACAGCTCCACCAAGCGACTTGTTATAGGCTGTACTACCAGTCGGTGTCGAAACTGTTAGTCCGTCTCCACGAAAACGTTCAAAGGGAACACCGTTGATCACAATATCCGCTACCATGGTTCGATCCGACCTTCGGATACTAGCTTCATTTAGTGCTCTGAAAATCTTCACTTCACCATTTTCAAGAAAGACCTTCACATTTAGAACAGGGTAAGAGACTCTTGCTCCTGTATCTAACTGCAAATTAGTCACTAGCTTATCCAACTCAAAATCACGATAGTCCGTATAGAAGCCCAAATGTCCAGTATGAACACCGATAAAGCGTACCTTGTCAAGCTGGTTTTCATACTTATGAAAGGCCGACAAGAGCATGCCATCCCCACCAATGGAAACGACAATGTCCGGATTGGTATCATTGAGTATAAACTGATTTCTCTTCAAACGATCTCGCAATTCATACAAAACCCTTTGACTCTGCGGTTTTCTATTGGCTATCAGGTCAATTCGTTTACCTGTATTCTTCATCTGTATCGTCACTGTTTCCTACACCATCATTTAATTTTCTACTCAAAGGATCAAAAAGTGCCTGGGCTTCTTGGATATCATCACGAATTTTGCCCATTTCTTCATCCAACTGATGGGCAATCTTGGCCGTGATTTCCAGTCGCTTCTTAATCTCCTCTGGGAAATCCCCTTGGTACTTGTAGTTGAGAGAATGTTCTATTGTTGCCCAGAAATTCATGGCCAAGGTACGAATTTGAATTTCCGCCAAGATAGTCTTGGCCCCATTAATGGTATCAACCGTATATTCTACTACCACATGATAGGAACGGTAGCCTGAAGCCTTTCGATGAGTAATGTAATCTCGCTCCTGTATGATTCGCATATCCTGACGCTTGCGCAGAATAGTCACCACTTCTTGGACGTCATCTACAAACTGAACCATCACACGCAAACCAGCAATATCCTGCAAATCGTGTTCCAAGGTCACATAAGTAATGCCACGACGGGCCATTTTCCTTGATACTCTCAATTGGTTTGACTCGACCAGTCACAAACTCAATCGGAGAATGCTTATTTTGTTTACGATATTGCTTACGAATACCACGTAGTTTAATCTTTAACTCACCAACAGCTTGAATGTAAGGATCTAGAAATTCTTCCCATTCTAAGGTCATATATTCTCCCTTGTTCTCATATTATTCTTCGAAAATATCTTTGATTTTTTCTCCAGATTCATATACAATAAATACAATGCTTATTATACCATAAGTTAAAAAAACGTTTACAAATAGTTGTCATTGATTTTCAATAGTTGAGTTTTTACTTATTTTTCTTTAAAATCATTTTCGTTAATTGCTATCATTTTTAAAATCGTATTCATCATCGTATTCATTTTCATACTCATATTTGCCCGTATAGTTGAGAAGGTTGCAATTTAATTCTAATAGTTTCCAAAAGGATCAGTGAGTAATTTCACTGTTTTTATTATTGACAAAACACCGTTTTTGACAATAATAAAAAAATGAAAAGGAACTATTATTAACAAAAATGGCGTTTTTTTGACAATAATACCCTGCCATTCCTCCTCCCTATTCTTCAAGAAAACGCTTTTTGAATAATAGGATTGTAATTTATGTTTCTAATCGTTCAAAATGCGTGTTTTTGCAAAATACAGACTCTAATTTTGTTGACATCAACAAAATTGGCAACCAAAGCGCTTTACAAGGCTATTTGTTGATGCCAACAAGTCAATTCTGAGACAAACAAAAAAACCATAAGCCTGAGCCTGCGGTAGATAAACATTTTAGAAAAGTTTTCCTTTCATTTTATTTTTTTGAAATTTTTAAAATAAAAAGGAGCATTTAAGCTCCTCCTTTGAAATAACGGACACTTGGCTGGTCAGTGTACCCAGCATCTCAGATACCTTTTTCAAGGTGCGGCAGGAACCTTTCTGCCCTCAAATGTCTTTCGTTAATGTTATTCTAGCACTATCTGCTTTTTTTGTCAAGTTTTCTCAATCTACCAGACTTAATACGACTTTGTAACTTGTAATCTTGTATACGATACATAGTCGGAACGTAAAAGAAATTACCACTTTTATGTAACTTGATAGCAACAAGGACATTATCATCAAATCTTTTTACATATTCAAAGCTAGTATCTTTCTCTCGTGGATTAACCCCAACGAAATCTGGATTACTTAGTATGAGTTCCAAGTCTTCAATATGATGAATCACATCATTATGATGGCGTTTCAACATATGACTTCTCAAACCTTCTTTGTTAACTTTGATGTCGCTCGCGTCAAGAACAATATCAAAAATTTCTTTTACTTCATCGGTAACCTGACCGATTTTTTCATGGTCCATAATTTCCTCCGTTATTCCATAACCATTATATCACATTTTATTTAGTCGTAATTAAGCCATCTGGCTCCACTGTGAACTCAGGTTTGTCTGCCATTGTTCCGTCTGGTTTGAGGTAGTACCAGCCTTGACCTGCTCTGACGAATTCATTAGATACCATGTTCCCGTCCTTGCTATCAAGATAGTACCAAGTGTCCTTGTATTTGACCCAACCTGTCTTCATGGCACCTTCTACATTGAAGTAGTACCACTTGTCAGCGATTTTCTTCCAACCTGTGGCCATTTCTCCTGATTTGTCAAACCAGTACCAATTGCCGTCTGTGTGCTTCTTCCAACGGTCTGCAAGCATATAGCCTGAGCCGTCGAAGTAGTACCAAGTGCCGTTGACCTTCTCAAACTTCTCTTTAGGATAAGAGCCATCTTCCTTAACGTACCAGTAGCCTTTATCATTTTTCTTCCAGCCAGTATCAGCGCTCAAGCCGTTTTCAATATCATGCTTGAATTGACTGCGACTGATACCCCACTTAGCCAGATATGGATAGGGGTCAACATGGTCTGAATGGTTGTCAGGTTGGTTATTGGTACAGTATTCGTGCGTCTTGATACCTTCAAGGTCGTCTGTATCAAGCGTTTTCGGCAAGCCTGCTTCATCTGCTAGATTTCGTAATAATTCGATATAAAGGCGGTAATCTGTCATGAACTCTTCTTCAGTAGAATGGCTTTCAATCAGTTCAACCGCTGCGTAAGTCTCGGCGTTCCAACCGCCCCCAACGTCCCAACTTCCGTTGTTTACAGGGCCGACCTGCATAACTCTGCCATTACCGACAACGTGAGAAAAGAACCCAAGTTCAGGGTCCTTTCTGTAGTGGTAGTCTGCCTCGTTTTGAGCAGTTGAGTTACGGTTGCCCGTTGAGTGGGCATGCACTTGACGGAAAGGCTTAAATCCAACAATCGGCAAGTCTGTACGTAGTCTGCTTGTATCGATATCCATTACTCTTGTCCTTTCCACGCATCGTTCATCTGTTTAACTGCTGACTCGACGAATGTGTCGAGATCCTTATCAGTCATGCTAATGTTATATTTGCTAAGCTCAGCACGGATTTTAGTGCGAGCTTGTTCCAGCTTTTCTTCGCCTTTAAAACCAGTTACAGAGGCGACTTGCTCAACTGCATTGACTGCGTTCTTAGCCAAGATTTCAACGATTTTGATGGTCTTTTCCCCACCCTTTTTGAATGAGGTAGTCTTTGACTGCCTTAACTGCAACCCCTGCCAAAATGACAAGGATGCTGACTGCTCCGTTTGTGATAATTTCTGTGATTTGTTGCATGTTATTCTCCTTTTTCGATTTCTTCCATGCGGTCGTTCATGCGGACCATTTCTTTTTGAATGTCTCCGACCGTGTGAGTGATTGTTGTTAATTCTGTAGTGGTCTTTTCTAGGTGAGTCATCAACCGTTCTTCTCGTCTGTTAGAGTCGGTCTTTGATTGCTCGTGCAAATCCATAATCTTCTTCTCTCGCTTGTCCGAAGTTTTGATTAGATATCGAATGATAATAAAGAAAAGCAAAATAAACAAAATCGCCCAAGCTACCTGACTATGAGCGATTTTTTCAGCTTCTTCAATCGGCGATGTTACACCTCCTTCAAATTAAATTTCAAGCCACGGAATTTGCTAGCAACTCAGGGATGTTCTTAGCTGTAATTCGATAAAAATCCGATATCGAGCACAGCTCCATCTGATAATGACTGTCCATTTGATGTCACAATCACGTTGTCTCCAAAATAGTGGACAATTGACGGACGTTCAATATAAACCGAGACCTCAAACATTGTCTTTGTTTGAGCGGAATTTAGTTGACCTTCTAAATCAAAGTTATCTGTTCTATTAATCCACTTGACTTCTTTTTGTTCATCAGTCAAATAATCTGAATAATTCAAATCAGATGCCGCCTTGTTATTTTGATACCCAATTTTACTAACCCCTGAAACAAATACCGTTTGAGGAATCAACTGACTAGCTAAGAATTCTGCCCCTTTTTGATGGCCAAGATCTCCAAAGTGACACATATCAGGAATTAATTCCTTAGTCTTATATTCTGAATTATTCAAAATATTTTGTGTACCTGCATTATAATCAATAAATGGCAATCCCAATTCTGCAGCTAAATCCTTCTTGATGTTGTCGGCTATCGCATTAATCTTCGAACCAAATCGTTTGTAATTCTCAAATTCAGCTTGAGTACTCATTAGTACAGGTTTTAATGCCTTTTATCAACAATCGATTGATAACATTGATATGATCGTCTCGAAATGATTTAATCTTACTAGCATCATATACCATATCATTTATTCCCATAGCGATAAATGCATAATTAATTGGTTCATTTATTGGAGACAGAACAGCATCAAATTTTGACGGAGCCAGCTAATATTTTTTTCCAGAAAAACCTCGATTATAAATTTTTATGATTAAAATTATATCCACTTTGTTGATTAATAATATTATTGAGTACTCCAGAATATGTATTATCCCCGTCTTTTAGATTATTAATATTATCGTTGTTGCTGGTGTAATTTGAAGTCCTCCAGCCATCGGTAGTGCTGTCTCCCAGCGTCACAATAACAGTTTTTTAGTCTGAAGGTCGACAATCAGTTCTTCTAATTGCCATACATTGTTTAATAATGATTTTGTAGTCTCAATAAAATTATTATTAGAATAATGCGTGAGCTCTCCAAGATATATTGATGCAATCAAAATATCTGTATTCTTACTGTAAAAGTTGCTCCACTAGACATCACTGAACTCTTTACTAGCTTAAACTTATTTTCTATAGTATCTAAAAATAAGATGATGTAAGAATCCGCTAGTAAGTTGAAGATTTTCATGTTCTTTTATCGAGTAGTAACTTGTACCCTTTGAAACAATAATCTCATTCTGTTCTCCGAATCCGATAAAACTAAACGTTTTTGAATAATTGTCATAAATTATTTTACCTTGTACAACCGAACCGATTAAGCTATCCTGCGCATATTCTGAGTAGCCAATTGTCTTAACGAACATAGAATTAACTGGGTAATGTAAAGTACTCTTATACATAATAGCAAGTATGACTTGCGTTGACGTGATGTTCTTAACGTTCGCCAAAGTCATCACGGTTAACCCTTTATTTTTGGAAGTCGTAAACAACATATTCTGATAAGCCAGTTGGTTCGTAACTAATGCTCAAATTATCATTTGGAGCATAATTTTTATTTCCAAACGAAATCCATGTATCTTTTTTTAAGGATACTGTTTTATTCTTGCGATCAATAGTTAATAATCCGTCGAATAAGACGCCGAACGGGTTAGGGTACGCCGTCAGTTGGCGATTGATGTTCCGTCAGGTAGTTTCTGCCAGCTAAATCGTTGTGTGTGACAACGTCACGTTTAAACAGGTCGAAATCAATCTTATCTAGTTTTGTGATTACCTCCGCTTTAGTAGCTAGATGAGAAATATTCTGATGTTCAGTTAGATAATGCTTTTTCTTCAAGTTCTTCGCGCGTCACAATCCGAGAATAGTCAATCTCAGTTGCTTCGTGCATTTCTTCCTTGGTTGCGTAACGTGTCTTGATATCCTTGATATCCTTACCGATTTCCGTTGCTAGATTTTCAAGGTTATTCATAGCAATCACGCTTTCGCTGCATTATAGGTTGCCACTAGGTCAACATTGGCAAATTCGTCAATACGACGGCCAAGATCAGCCAACTTTTGCACGACTGCAGTCTCAACATCTCCACTCAAGCTAGCGATTTTTTCAGCAATCTCTTTCAGAGTGTCAAGATTTTCAGGGATACCATCGCCCAAAATATCATTCTTAACTGCGATTTTCGCCTGCTCGATAGCCTGCATTAACGTATCGTTGTCAATCTTTGTATCGACCAACTGCTTCATCGCTTTGCTATCCGCTCCCAATGCCTGAGCGAATGCAATTAATTTACTTGTATCCATGTTTTACACCTTTCCTAAGTTATAGTACATGAGCAGGTCTGGAATTTCCGGACATACTCCACCTTCGCTTGCAGGTCTTTCTGCAAGTTGTTTTTTTACTTCTTCAGCAATATCCAGCTCTTTGAGAGCATGGACTTCTTCTGTGACCAATTCCTTATCTGAAGCGACTATCTTGATGTGGGTTTCTTTGTCACTTGGGAAAATATACCCACCAGCACTAACCTCTAAGCGGTATTCCCCGATTGGCAAGATAGCGTCCAGATTAAAATTCACGCCTGAGTTCGTGACAGTTACCTTTTTCTTCCATTGGTACTTGCCCATGGTCAGACTAACGACCGCCACCTTCCCTTCAAGAGAGGAGACGGCTCGATAATCTTCGTTTAAGAGGACAAATCCAAAGGTAGAAGCTACATCACCCTGCTTGATGAGGTGACCGCCATCAACTTGATCAAGATTGGTCGTATTGAGATTACAACCCATTCTGCGCCCCTTTCTCATCTTCGACTAAGATGTCATCTCTAATCTGCAACAACTCAAAATTGTTGTACAAGTGATCTATGTAGCCATTGCCCCCCAAAGCTTTATAGCTATTGTGCATGTTCTCGACCACATAAAACTCATCTTTCATAGTAAAACCACGACGGATTGCCCTGCGAATATCACGATCGAGGCGCATCCTCATCGTGACAAGGTGCGCATCGTCGTGTAGTTTTAGCTTTTCCTGTACTTCATCAATTTTGGCGTTGTTCTCGTCAGCAGTAATCTGGACATCTTTGATTTGTTTCTTGACATCATTCAATTCAGAAATGATTTGGTCTGTCAGTTCCTTTGATTTCTTCGGCACTTTATAGCCCAACCAAGCTATGATGATTGGAGTAGCCACTGGTAGCACGTTCATGAAGAAATGTTCTGTTGATTGTAAGACGTCCATAGGCACCTCGCTAGTTCGCCAAATGGCTCAAGCCAAGGCGTTCCAATTCTTTTCGTACACGTTCTCGGAAGCGTTTATTGACAAATGAAAAGTCAATCGCTCCACGTTTCAGCAGGTTGATGTACATGTCGATTTTAGCTTGGTCTAATGTAATTTTACTCATTGTTGCTACCTCCATTGTTTTCACTAGTGCTCGCTTCGCTTGTCGGTGTAGGAATTTCATGTTCTGTCTCGCTTTCTGTTGGTTGTTCTACTGCTGGTGCAGGTTGGGTAGGCGCTTCTGCTACTGGCTGTTCAGTAGTCGGTTGCGCTGGTACTGGTTCAGATACGACCACATTAGGAACTCCGTTTGTGGCTACTTCTGTAGCTGGTTGTGGCTCTGTTTGAACTGGTGGAGTTACTGGAGCAGGTTCAGCAGGAGTTGTCTCTGCCTCAGCAACGTGTGGTGCTTCTTCATGTCCCTCTGCTTCATCCTCGTGTTCATGATCAATGCCATTATGTTTCTCAAGTACTTCCAAGCGTGCAAAGATTTCCTCGATATCATCAGTATTATGCAAGCTGATCTTCTGCATACCTTCCATAAGCTGATTCGCTTGTTCAAGTGCTGCAGTCGTTTTAGCCAACTGTTCTTGGTTCTTAACGATAGCACTTGTAGGGTCTAATTCGGTGCGTAGAATCTCTTTGACTGCTTCAATGAGCGTTTCATCCATATCTCCCAAACGGTCACCCTCTAACTCACGAGTGAAAAAAGTAAAAGGCTTGTCACATTGAATAGAAACTTCCGTCTTGCCAACTCTGAAAAATTTATTTACTAATACAAATTCCATGTTTAATGTTCTCCTGTTTATTTAAAATAAAAAAATATAGCGAATCGCCACTTCTAAAATTATTTTTAATACTTGCTTTTTGATTGCTATCCCAAAAATTTAACATATAATGTACAGGGGTGTTATATACGCGTATTTAGCGTACACGGTAGTTATAGTATCATTTGAATGTTGGATTCTTATTTTTACACTATTCACCTTGTTTTCTTCACGATAATTATTATTGAAGAAACCGCCTTTAGCAGTTATATCAAAAACTAAATAGTCTTCTGATTCTGTTGGGGGGTATAAGTATTGAAACCAACCAACGTAGACCCACTTGCTCCAGACAAGTTTGTCACCCACATATCGCTCGACAATGTCTTTACCACCAACATAAATTCCTTCTCTTGTAGCCATAACATCACCTACTCATACACATCATAGATTGTGTTCGAATCTTTCGTTCTGATTGCATCATACTGGGCTTTCGAACCGTACCAGTATTTCATTTGCTGGTTTCCGTTTTGGTTAATCAGCTTGTGTGCAACTACTTCGGACGGTGTGCTTGGAATCCCAAGCGCTGACCTGTTTACTCGTAAAACACCCGAACTATCGACTGTAATCGTTGAGTTATCAGGTCTCACCACACCAGCCTGCCCACTAGTTGCAGTCTTGGCTTTCATCACACCATTCGACACCTCTGTTGTCTGATTATCTGGCCTGACAATCCCGTTTGAGCTAGATGTTGCCACTGATACATTGCTACTGATTCCATTTTTTAATGTCTGCACAGATACTTTCTTCAACCCACGGCCATCATGAATCATGATGTTGTCCGAGTTGTTGACCTGACTAGCCTGTGGCAAATCAGTTACTTTTTCGTGTCTGTGTACTAATTACTGCCATCTTATACCTCCATTCTATATTTCCAATCTGCGACAATCACATGACCATTTTCATCAGCAAGTAAGGCATGTTCTGTACCGTCGTCTGTACGAATTGGAGCAGTGAAGTCGTTTTAGTAAGAACATGTACTCGATAGCATTTAGTCTATCTTCGTGTTCCTGAAACTCACGCTTCAAAGCCTCTACAGACTCATAGCTTGCTTGTCTAACGTTGTCTACGTTACCAAGCCCAACTTGTTGCTTCGTAACGCTATGTGGATTGTTGTGATTAGTTGTGTGATTGTTAAAATCTTGCTTACTTGCTTGCTCAACATTCGTGACATTCCCTAGTCCCACTTGTTGTTTGGTAACATTGTGTGGGTTGTTTCGATTTTGAATGTGAGCAGTAAGGTCTGCTTGATTTGCTTTATTTGTTGTTTGGTTGCCGATAATCGCTTCAAGACCATCGATATCAGCTACCCTATGACGGTGGATTGCATCGGCCTTCCCATTCCAACGTATTCGTTCCTGGTCAGAAACATGGCGTGGAACATCTCTAATGTGATTATCGATACTGGTTTGTAGTTTTCTTTTTGTCGCTTTCAATTCAGGGACAGTTGCATAAACCAAGTTAGTCGCATTATATTGAATGGTAATCTGGCTATTCTTGCTGATAGTTGTATTGAAATCATAATCTCGATATACATAAGCAGATGTTTTAGGAGGAATTACATCTCCCTGCTCTGCCCAAGTATACATGTACATGAACTCTTCGTGATTCCCACGTTTTGCAAACACACCGATTTCATTTATGATCATTTCGCGCTCAATCCGTGAATTATCAAACCGAGCTGTTAGACGAATTGTATCAGCTACATCAGTCGATAAAGACTGTGTCACTTGCAAAGAATGAACTATTTGAGCTACATCGTTCTTCTTGCCAATGTCCGTCCGATGTCGGCCACTACCCAAAGCTATTCTAGTGAAAACCAGTGGTTCTCTATTTTGAATCGCTAAGGCTGTTTCACTGATTGCTTTATCGGTCACAATAGGCTGGATAAAATATCCCATTGATTTCCTCCTACTCAAATCGCACTGAACGAATATCACTGAATGTATGAGCGCTAATATAAATTGTATTCATCATTGGTGCTTCAACTGAGAATTGGATTCCTAAATGAGCAGGAATCAACTCGCGCTCATACTTTAAAAAACGGTTCAAATATCCAGTAGGTAATTCTCCTAAAAATCGGATATGTACCGCCGAACCCTTGACCGTTACTAAATTATTGACATTCGTAAAGCTCTTTGTAATTTTTTGTAAGCTCACTGAGTTAATTTTGATTTTGGAAGAAATCAAAGTGATTAGATACCGCCTTCGTTCTTCCAAGTCGGTTGTTTTCGGTTTTACCTGAAGGGCCTTTTCCCAACGTGAAATCCAGTCTTCCGTCGCTTCTGGCAACAACATCAATCGCCTGGTATCAAAGATTAAGTCTGTAATCAATTCCAACTCTGGAATCTCAGTCTCAAATAAATCATTGATTGTTGGATCTAAGACCTCTGGCAAAGCCGATAACATACGATATCTAACGTGCGACATTAATAGTTACCTCCGTTAGCTTAGGCAGCATCGTATTTGATAATTCGATACTTTGTTCCCTGTCGTTCAACAAAACACGGTCCACATCTCGAACCCCATTGATTCTGTCAATGATTGTGGCAACTTTATAGTTCCGAACCTCTTTCTCTTCAAATGCTTCTTCACGTAAGTATTTGATGAGTTGGACTCTCGCCTCGTTCTTGATTGTTTCAATGTCTACATCTTCATCAATCTTGATAGTTGCAGTAATACGAACGTTGTAGCCACTTACAGATTGCACGGTCACATAAGCACCAATCGGAGCCACACCTAACCCATGGCCACTTGGTTCAGGATCCAAGTAATTCTTGAACTTCTTTACCAGCTCTGCACTCGCTTCATTACCGTCGGCGTCTGTAATCGATACACGTACTGTATTTTCGCCCTTCCAAAGCGGTTCAATAAGTGCTGAACCGACACCAACAAACTCGCTGGCCCATTTCTTGTATTGGGCAATGTTTCCGTTTAAAGTCGGCGTTTTCAAGTACTCAATGGTCCGTTTACGAAGTTGCTTATCCGTCTCTTCATCTTCGCCTACGACGATAACAGAGCCGATTTCTGCTCCTTTAAAGTCACTCAATACATCAATATTAATGAGTTGCCCTCTTACATAGTTGGGAGCATTTCCGACTTGTTCAGCTACTACACTATACTCAAATCCAGAGCGACGTTCTAAGACACGGAAATTATACTCGCTATTAACCACACTAAAACGGGTTCCGAGTGGTATTTCCTGTTTGAATTGAACCAATCGTACTGATGCTGTAGCTGGTAAGCGTTCAACTCCGAACTGCCTACATAATCGAGTTAGGAAGATTCCTGTACTTGTATCTAAAAAGTTGACTTCCTCATACGATTTTAAGACCGTATACTGGATGGCAACTTCTCGAGCTGCAGGCGCAACCAGATTGTACAAGACAGACCCTTGTCTTTTATCATACTTATCATCAAACAAGGCCAGCATATCCTCTAAAATTTCTGGATATGTTTTTACCTTTATCATCGTTTCACCTCCAAATCCATTTCAAATGTTCCAAAATCACTATCAACCATGAATTGCACATAAAACTCATCTTTCTTTACCTTAGTAGAAAAAGAGTGAGCCTCATGAATCCTGTCATCTTCATACAAGGCCTCTTTTATGCGCCGTGCGATATCCATCTGAGCATAATCCATATCCCCACCAAATAGAGCATAAGCTCGACACCATATCGATGATCATAAATCGTATAGATGAACCGTTCAGTCATCAGCATGCGTCTGATAGATTGCTTCAAAGCATGGATACCGTCTATTTCTAGCAAAATATTGGTTTCATCTAGTGTTAAGCTAGGCTGTTTCTTGGCTTCGACAACATTTTTAGCGATGTTTAAAAAGTTTGTTTTAGGAGTACTCATTCATCAGAACCTCCTTTCACTTTGCGCTTGTAGTGGAAAATCTTCTTGTACAAGACATAATAAAACCCTCCACCATCTTGTCTGATGAGATGAAGGGTTTGACCTACGTACTCAGGATCCAATGTTTCATCTGTCCATGTGACGGCAAGCATGGAGTCATCCAAAATCAACTCATTGGTTAATTGGATTTTGAGTGGAGACACAGACAAAACGACACCTGTTGTTATCTTGGCGAACTGGCGATTTTCAATGAAATTACTAATCAATTTTTTTAGATTTTCTATCACTTCCATCTACTCTCCCCCTGCCATAAATAATTTAATTTCCATCGTATGCTTCTCTGCACTGAAAGAATGAGTTGCCTCTTCAATGACATACCATCCCTTTTTCTCAATATCCTTAACATCCACATAGACTGCATGGCCTGCTAAAAAGTCAATACTTCCAATATCGGCTTTCAGACTGAAAGTTTCTTTGGGACGATTTTTCATCTTCAAGAGCATTTCGCTCCATTGCTTGATTTGCCCCTCAGTTGCTTTCTCATCCACTTTTTTCATGTACTGAAGTTTTCCCCAGCGCCGATGTTGTAGCTGTCCTGATAGATGTAGACCTCTCTCTTCTTGGTTTCTTTGTTCTCTTGGATCAAGCGAACAATATTAGCGCTATCCTCAATCGAACCTTCAAACTCAAAGCTAGACATAAAGGATTCATTACCGATAATGTACTGGATTGGTAAGTTTTTTGGAGTTGTTAGTGTCAACTCTCCGAACTTGTCATACAAGACTAGTAATTCTCCACTTTGTACCAAGGTCTCGTCCATGGCCTCCTGGATAATATCCAAAGCCTTCTTATCCTCCTTCAACTGAGGGGATAAGGTCACGGCTGGGGCTTTTAGTTCCCCAATCTTCAAATCAAAATCTCCTGCAATTGCTGAGACGATTTGATTGACGTTTTTATCCCTGGCAACGAAATTGATATTGCGTAGCAAATACTTAATCTGATCATGAAAGGTCAAGGTTGTCTTGGTATCTTTTTCGTACTTGATTTTGGTCAAATAACCAAAGAATACCTCCTTATCATCTAGCTTGAAAGCAAGTGGAGAACCATATTCAAAAGTTACTTTTGTAGAGTTGTACAAGCTAATCTCCACACTCCAAGCTGACCCTTTTCTAGTTGTCTTGAATTCGACCTTTTCAGACACAGTTGCTAAATCCCATGTATCTCCAGTTTTATTGTTCTGATAGAATAATTGCATCATGGTATCACAAACTCCTGTCCAGGATAAATCCAATGAGGGTCTTTGATTTTGTCTTTATTGGCTTCGTAAATTTCAGTATATCGGCTACCATCTCCATAAAAAGTCTGAGCAATCCCCCACAGGGTATCTCCACTCACAACCGTATGGCTTTTTTGAGCAGGTTTCTCAGTCGTAGGGCTACGTTCTTCCGTGGCTTTCGTCTGAGGTTTCTTTTTAGTAGCCTCAAGCGCCTGCTTGTCTTTGATGGTAACCTTACGGGGTTTATGAGACCGATATTGTAAGAACTTAATCTTGTAAATCAGGTCATGTTCATATCCTGTCTTGGTAGAGACATCGAACTGTTCCACTAGAAATTTCCCGTTAATAGCAGAACCAAAAGCACCCCCAATCATGAGTTGAATAGGAGTGCCTTCCGTCTTAAATTTACGAATAGAGGAGACAAAGGATTCTGGAGAGACACGGCTATTCCGTTGGTAATTTCCGTCGTATCTTCCACTAGGAATAAAGGATTCAAACTCAATCGATTGAAGCTCTGGATTCCGACAAGCGGAACGTTACCAGTATCGATGATAGCGACTGTCTCAATTCCTTGTTTATCCTCCAGTTTAATTTCTTCTGGATTCACTGGCAATTTAATGCCTTCAATAAATATAAACATCAGCTACCTCCTTCCTAGTAAGCCATAAGGCCGTCAGCGCCGTTATTCAAAGCGTCCACAATCGTTGCATTCAAATCATCCAATACGTTAGCATACTGGCCAGCGTTGTTAATGGAGTCAATATTGGTGACAACTCTGGTTTCAAGGTAATAAAATTCTGTTGCCACTTCATGGTCGCGACATCCTTAATTAACTTGATGTATTCATCGTCCAGTTTGATTTCATCTTCAATCTTGCCGACTTTGTCTAATTTACCACCAGTAGGGGTTGTGGCCACCGCCACCGCCTTTTTCCTCCGTCTCCTTGTCCAGGGGCTGAGCTTGCTGGGCTGAGTTCGTAGGTGTTTTTCCTTGGTCGCCCAAGAAATTGTTTCCTGCACCGTTGGCATCGCCAGCTCCTTTGAAGAAACCACCGACAGCCTTATCAATCCCTTGACCGAATTTATAGCCGTTATTAAAGGCTCCAAGAACGCTCCCTCCTCTAAATAACCAATTTGCGGAGCGTCAAGGTGCGGAGTACTTAAGCTGGCCTTATGTTGTTTCAGACCATCTGCCAAATGCAGACCTTCAAAAGTCTTCTTGACTGGTTTTTCCATGCTGTCAATGGCGTTCGCAATATCACCGGCAAAGTTCGTCCGACCAAGAGAAACCGTTCCAACAGCGCTTAGATTTAGACCGAACCCATTTAAGAAGCCAATCATTTTATTAAAGCCACCAAGAACAGAGTTAATCATACCCTCGACTGCACCTATAACACTATTGACCATGCTGTCTACAAATCCAGCGATAGCGACCGCCATCCCTCTACCACCTTGGGCTATATCATACCAAGCGGTTTGGCAAAAGAATACCATCTCATTCCAGAGGTTAATAGCTCCCGTAACGAACCAGTCGATAAAGTCCAAGATACCAATGATAATCATCAGAATAAAATCATAAAGCATCATAGCTCCTGCTATAATCCCGTTCACAAGCCAAAAAACAAATTGCAAAATCATATTGATTACCCAGATAACAAAGTTTATAATCCCGAGAATCACATTCCAAATCATCATACCAAGGGCAAATATCGCTCCCATGATGATTCCTGTAGCTGATACGGCTGCACCAGTAAGATTGTTAAACCATGTAACTAAGGCATAAAAGAGACCAATAAGGATAATGACTGCCATGACAATCAACATGATTGGATTCATTGCCATAACTGCATTAAAACCAGCCATAGCGGCTTTCGCAACATTTGTAGCAATACTAAATAGTTTAGTGGCGATTTCTGCTGCGTTCATTGCGACTATATAAGTACCAATAGCGATTGCTACGGCAATAATAATCGGTTGAATCACAGACCAGTTATCGATGACAAATTGAGCAATCGGCGCCAACATACTCCAAACAGTCCCAATCATATCCATGGCAAAGATAACCGCTTGAACGACATATTGAAGCACCGTGGCTACAATTTGGGCAAATTGTTGGAAAGCTGACGAGTTCACTATCTGATTTATCTTAATCGATATTGGCTCAAGCGCCTTGGTCACAAAGTTCAGGAAGTTCTGCCATGCCCTGCCCCATGTCATTGGCATGTTGCGGAATTGTTGATCAATCGCTTCGCTTGCATCCAGCATGGCAGTTTTGACAATGTCAGCCGTAATCTTCCCGTCAGCTCCAAGTTTCTTAACCTCGCCACGGCTAACGCCTAACTTGTTTGCAATGGCTTGGATTAAGGCTGGTGAAGTCTCAGCTAGAGAACGCAACTCATCACCCTGCAACTTACCACTAGCCATAGCCTGAGTAAGCTGAAGCATGGCGCTTTTTTGTTCTTCAATACTTGCACCACCAACAACAAAGGATTTGTTCATAGTTTCCAAAAAGGCAATTGTCTCACCGTTATTTTGGAAAACATCGCCAGCCTGCATCCGCATCTTAGCGACACCGTTAGCCATGGTTGTATAGGCTGAACCTGTACGCTGTGCGGATGTATAGATAGACTTCTGCAGTTGCTCCGTCGTCTGTGTACCGTCACGGATCATATCTAAACGAGCGTGCATATTAGCATACTCGTCTGACATACCTATAGCTTGTTTGGTAATTTTACCGACTGCAATACCAGCTAAAGTAGTCTTTAACAAACCTTTCAAAGATACTAACTTACTTAACTTGTTAGAAGCGTTATTAGAGGCATTCCCTAAATCTCTTAGAGCCAGTTCTTCTTTTTTTAGTCCTGCAGCTGCTAGCGTTGCACTGCTTATAAATCTACCGTTAATATCAATGAGTCGCCCGGCTTTATTTACAAAATATTGGCCAGAATCACCAGCTTTTTTCATAGCGGACTCTTGCGCCTTCATAGCTTTATCTATGCCAGAACCTGCGTTTTTGACACGCTCCATAGTCGCATAGATTTTATTTAAAGTGCCTGTGACTCTATCGGTCAAAGACATGGTTGTTTGTATATTGGCCAATAGAATCACCTCACTTCTTCATTGCTTTTTTACGTTGTTCCGACTCTTCGTGCATGACTGCAGCGAAAAAGGCTTTCTCTTCTACATCCATATTCACAAATTCACTAGGGCGAATGTAATAGTTTACGAGGGCGAAGTAGGCAAGTTTTGCCTCCGCGTCCTCTTTTATTAGTTTTTTGCCTCGTCAACCTTGTCTTGGAATGTTTGGTTGATACCACTAAGTTCAGTCACAGCTTCCAAAATCAAGGCACTTTCGCCCCAATTGAACATAGTACCGAATAACTCAGAAGCTCCCATTGTTCCGTAAGAATCTTGCAATTCTTTATCATTAAGGTCAGGAACCACGATAGATGCGATACAGATTTCACGGTTATATTTAACACCGTCAAAGACACGCTCTTGACGTCCATTACGACCGGGCTTATTGACAAAGCAACGGTCGTTGATTGAGTCCGCTTCACGAGCGCTCAACACTCGAATTTTAACTGGTTCCTCAAAAAGAAGGAAGCAAGACATCCTTAGTCTCTTCCCCTTTTTTATTTTGTTTCAAAAACGCTTGTAATCCACTCACCACTATTTCCTCCTTGTGTTAGTATGTAATTTCTTGGAATTCTGATAAGATATCAAAATCTTGGAATGTGAAGTCCGTTTCTTCGTCAATGACCTCATCTGCTGATCCATCTAGTTTGAAGATAAGTGATTCTTTGAACAGAACCCCTTTCAAAACGATAGTATAGCGACCTGCGCGAGATGAACGGTCTTCATTGGTACACTTGATATCAATACGAGGTAGCAACCCGTTTTTGACGTATTCAAGAGCCATCTTCTTCAATTCAGGACGATGGTAATACATCTTCACAGTTCCTGTACCTTCTGCACCGACAATCTTACCACCCTTCATACGAGAGTTGAGAGGGGTAACATCAGCTTTTGTGTATTCGATTTTCGCTTCTAGAGAGATAAGCTCTGCTAGTTCGTACTGCTTGTCATTGATTGTAAAGAAGACCGTTCCTTCTTTAGCAGACAAAGCATCTAATTGGTTCATAATAGCCATTAGCTAGTTTCTCCTTTCTTAATCACAGATAACCGTCATGTACAAGATTTCCATAGCATCTGTTAAGACAATTGGCAAGTTTACCACGACGGATTCTTTGGTAATACCTTGTGAAATCTCAATATCTTTAGCTTGGTACTCCAAGGCTTGCTTTTGAGCCAGTGGGTCCAGGACCATTGTGATGATTCGTTGTTTAAACAACTCACGACCATTCACGTTGTTTGGTACTTTACCGATGAAGTAGTTCTCAAAGATATACTTGACATTGGTATTGATATTATCCATGGTGCGGACAAGTTTGTTCTTACCAAAAATACGACTGTGTTCTGCCGTATAGCTAGTAAATGAGTTCACATCTGACAGGATAATCACTTTTTCATTTCGATAGGCAAAGATAAGCTGACCTTTATTGATGAGCTTTTCAGCCTCTGCTTCATTCTTACGCTCACAATCAATAGCGCCTGGATAAGACTTAAATGTATTGGATTGCAAGCCAGCCCCTGCATACTTACCAGCTACGAAGTATACACAGTCCTTGGCGCTTAGTTTGGTACCATCACTTAATGTAACCCCGTTACCGACTGATACAACACCTTCGTCGTCAGCGTCCGTATAGTCATTCAATACTGCAATGACTGAACGACCAGCGTTTCGCCATTTTTTGATATGAGCCGTAACAAGTGCTTTTGTTGAACTTGTTTCTGTACCAAGCGCTAAAACACGGAAATCTTGCGTGTCTAAACCATTGAGAAATGATTCAACTTCTGAATTAGTTGTTGTACCATCCGCACCACCTTCAAGCAGTAATGTTTTATCTCCTGTTATTAAAATGCCTGTTACATCGATATAATCATTCTTGAATGGCAATGTTGTGATAATTTGTTTATCAACTTCTTTCCCCCAAAAAACAGTCGTTACTTCAAAACCAGGCTCAACTTGTTTTTTGAAGATAACATGGATATTATTACCAGCTTTTCCTTTATATCTAGCAGTAACAGTCATCCCTCCGTTTGTTTTAACCGCCTTTGCACCAGTATTGTTCACACCATTGTAAACAAGGACCTTGCCAGTTCCTTTCAAAGCTTCACGAATCGGAAGGAGTTCATCAATTGGTTTACCGAATAGCTGGCGGAAGTTGCTTGTACCATCAACAAGTGTGAAGGCACCAGGTTCTCCCCAAGATCCAGCAATCATAACTGCTGCAATCGTATTATCTTCCAAAGGAATAATCACATCATCTCTCGATACGAAATTGATGTAGGCCTTTGGAACTCGTTTATTCTGTACTGTCCATTGTGCCATTAGTTAGCCACACCCTTTCTCCAGTCTTCTAAAATACGTCTTACTTCTGCTAGTGAGTATGACTGGTCATCTTCCAGCAAAATGTTTAACAAAGTTGCATCATCTTCAAAATACTTGAGTAATGCCTCTTTACCAAATTTATCTTCAGTGGTTGGTTCCACTGGTTCGGTTACGTAACCTACTTCTTCATTCATTTCCATGAGAAGTTTCACCTATCCTTTCTAATATTTGCATTGTCGGTTCTTCTTCAACCCATCGAACGTATCGAGTGATTGTAAATGTGCATATCAAGTCATTGGCATTGTATTCTACCTTCAAATCATTGATAGGGTATTGATCCCCTAAATAACGAAAGGGAAGGCGAATTAAACACCATTTCAATCTCTTCAAACTTCTGGTATAAGTCTGTTGTTTTTTCGGTGTAGTAATGCAGCAAGACAATAAAAACCTGCTTATCGTTTTGGTTTGCCAACCGCTTCCGAGTCACAGGCTTCACATCTACAATAAAACAAGGTGTTTTCAATCCTTGCTGGATTTGTTCATCATACACCTTACACCCAAACACATCTTTGAGTTGCTTGATGACGAGTGGTCTAATACTATAATCCACCTAATTCCTCCTTTAGCCTCTCTTCGATTTGTTGCGCAATTTGTGGGATTTTTGTTTAATCTGTTCTTCTGTCAGTCTCATCATGAAGCGCCCTTCTACCCAAGGGTTGACCAATCGCTTACCAATTGCAGGGACATAACGCCCTACTTGTTGGCGGTGTCCACTTTCAACGAAAGAAGCATACTCCATAGGGTTAAATGCGATAACTTCGTACACGTTCCCGTTTTTGGTCACTTCTATCTTCCATGATTGATTGAGCTTTCCTGTTAGACCTTTTGGTGTTCGTTCCTTAACCTCTTCCAGAAAGGCTAGGCCGATATCTTTAGCAGCCTGCATAAACTCAGAATCAATGATTGCCTGAGCTCGTTCAAGTCGTTTCAAGAACTCTTGAACGTCACTATCATCATAGCCACTCATGTCGTCTTACCACAATTTCTTGATGTGTGACATAAACCATTGGATCTTCACTGGTCAGGTACTTGATACCATCCACAATCAATTTACTACCAGCTTTGATAGCAAATTTAGGCGAACAAAAAATCTTGTGTTCTGTCTTGAGTTGATGTGCTTCGTTCTGCTCTGTATTCACTAAGTTGCGAACAGAGACACGACAGGGAACCTTCTTGTAGACTTCTTTGAACTCTACAAGATCAGCTCCGTTAGGCTTCGTACCCTCGACAGTATCAAACACATCCATCTTTTTATCATAGGTCCATTCAATGCTTGGTGTTGCCTGAGATAAGACATCATTGATATTCATCCTACCACCTCAACTTTCTGAACCGCTGTAGCTGACTGGTAAAGTCCAGCAAGACACTTTCAGCACGTCTGGTAAGGTCTGACTTAGCCAATTCGACACGAGTATCTCCAACAGAAATATTCTTGCCTTGGACAGCTTGGTCAGGATTACAAACAACATAAACCATCTGAATGGCCACAAATCGCAACTCTAAAGGGAAATCCTCACGATTGCAGTAGTTGAGAATGTTCTGCATGACTTCATCGACTACTAACTCTTCTGGATAGCATGAATAACGTTGTTCGTACAAGTCAATCAAGGCTTGTCTAGTATCTTCGTTATGCTTTTGGATTTCTTCCGATGTTCTCTTCTCCATCAGCAGAACCTCTCTTTCTACTTATCGTCCTTAGCGGATTTCTTAGCTAATTTATCAAGCTCTGCTAGAGCCTTATCACGTTCAGCAAGAGCTTGGTCACGTTCAGCAACTACTGCTTTGTACTCTTGAATAGTGTAAGTACGTCCGTTAGTCGCTGGCTCTACTACTACATACTCACCATCTTGGATTTCAACCACATCGTAACCATCTTCAAGGAAGGTTACTTTTTCTAGTTCATCAATATCTAGTACACGATTGTCTTTTTTTTTACTGTTAACATTTTCTATCCTCCTTCTTTAAGGTGCGACGACAAAGGCTAGACCTTCATGTTTAGTCTGGAATAGCAATACATCATCGTAAGATTGTTCGTAGTACAAGTAGTTACCGCTTGAAGAAGCGCTTGGTGCGTCAAGTCCTACAAATTCATATTTTTGTGGCGCTGCCATACATGGAATATGAATCAAGAAGAAATGGATTTGTTTAGCAGTTGGGTCAACCTTAGCGCCATTTGTGAAGTTGTACAAGGTCTTCATACGGTCAGATGGAATAGATGGTTCAATAGTCACATCGTCCAAACGACCAATAGAACGGTCAATCACTGTACCTTGACCGTGGATATTAACTGTACGACCAAATTGCTTGATGTTCTTGATCATACGTTTAACTGCTGGTGTACAGAAAATAACACGACCTTCTGCTGGTACTCCAGCTTCGTCCATTTGTTCCATCAACTCATCGAAGGTTGCGAGGAAGTTTTCCTCAGTCAAATTCAATGACTTAATTTGTTTACTTTCTGTATCAAGTGCTTTCTTACGGGAGAACAATTTAGATACCATGAATTTATCCATTTCTGGAACTTTTTCAGTATCGTTGAATGTTTTAGTGATGTTAGCAATCGAAACGACATAGTTACTTTCATCCACATCTGATGGGTCTACTAGTGTTGACCAGTAACGCTCGTTAGTCAATGTGTATGTTTCCCATTGGTTTTCATAGTTAGCTTCAATGTTCGTAATCGTGCGACGTGTACGGTCTTTACGCCCTTCCTTAATCAGAAGGCGTGGTACTTTTACTTCTTTAGCGCCTGTGAACTTCAAAAGTGTGTTGGATGGAGAATTCCAAAGTTTTTGAGTGAATAACAGTCCGTTTTCACTATAACGATTTTGCAAACCTTGTTGGTAAGCCTGTGCATAGTTCAATGTTGCTGGCATATCTGTTCCTCTTTTCTATTTTTGATTATAGATCTGACGTAAACGCATTAATCATCTGCGTTGTCAGGTCGTTAGCAACTGTTTCTTCTTGTGTTGTTCCTTGTGGCTTAGCACCAGCGATATGTGGTTCTACAGCCTTTTCTGGAGCAAACAAAAAGCCTTTAGATTCCTTCAAGCTGTCAACTGTTCATCTAATCCAGTCACTGCTCCGTTGTCACCTAATCCCAATTTAGACTTATCTAGTAGACTAGACACGATTCCAGCGTCATGAACCTTACCACTCAAGTGCATTTCAATAGCATGATCTAACTGCATTGTCTTGAGTTGTTGTTCATGTTCCTTCTGTTGTGTCTTGTACTTGCTATCCAAGTCTGTGTATTTTTGTTGTAGGTCAGCATTGCCCTCGGCGTCTTTCTTGAGCTGTTTCATGTCCTTATCACGCTCATTCAACTGGTCCTGTAAGCCCTTGGCATTATCTTCTGCAGCAGACACCTTTGCTTGTAGGTCCTGTGTTGATTTCCCGTGTTCAGACATAACTGCTTCAACTTGTTCTTCAGTCAATCCTAACTGTTCCAAAAATTTACGATTCATTTCTTTTCCTCCTATACGTTTGTTTAACGTGGCAACGACCACGACATTTTGGTAAAGTAAAAAAGCCTTTTAACGCCATGCCCAGGGCGAAAAGAAAACCGCCTCGAATTCGACACGGTTTTAAGTATTTTTGAGTAGTTTTAAGTTACTTGGTGAGTTTACCCTCTCCAAAAACTTGATTTGAAACTTTAGTATAGACATCAACATAAGTTTCTTGTTTGTCACCGTTGTGAGTAACTTCTGCATAATTTGCAACTTTAACCACATTAGTGCTGACAAGGGCTTTCCAATTTTGCAAAGTTTTGCTAAACCATACAACAAAGCAGTCTTCAGGTTTTAATTTCACGACCTGAAAGACGAGTAAATTCTTGTGATGCTAATTTTTTTGGCTTTTTCTAACATTTTTATTTCTCCATTTTTTTAGATTTTATAGTTTAATTTCTTCAATTTCTGCACGTTTTTTTCTAGAATTTTTAAATAATTCCACATCGTTGAATGCTGACCTTTTAACAAATCAATTGGGCATTTAGGTTCAAACTCTAGTTGCCCGTTTTCGTATTGACTAAGCATCATACCCAACTTTTTGGTATCGTTCTCTCAATTCGTAGTATTCTTTTCTAAATCTTACTTTTCCAATCTTCCATATCTTTACTCCTTTCCGAGTACGAAAAAAGCACTTAGATTTCTCTAGGTGCTTAATAATATAATTGCAGCAAGGTATCAAAATCATCTTCGAAAACATTGTGACTATTTTGTTTTATTTGCTCAATGATTTTATCCTTTTTATCTCTGTCCAAAGGGAGTGCTTCAAACGCTTCTTCTTTTACTAAGAATTCACCATTTTCTCCCTGGAATTCTTTTTGTAATTTTTCTAATATGAGTCTCAAAATCGATAGATTGAAGCTCTTTGTCGTTGATGTTATCTTCAATCGCATCTAGTAACAAACTAATTGAAATTTTAATCATCTTTAAGCACCCCTAACTTACTGCGGTTATAAACAACTGTATACAACCCATCATTATGCATTGCTTTATAACCATCGTAACCATGAAGGATAGCAAAAACATCTGCATTAGAGTCATTTATTCCTACTTGACTCATCAAAAAATAGTAATATTCATATAATTCATTATCATCGTCTAAATTTTTCAACCAAGTATGCTTTTTCTTTTTTTATAAAGTTCGTCAGTTAAAAATTTAAAAATCGGAAGGGTCGTAAAAAGCTTTTTATTAGTAGTGGATTTGGTCCTTTATTAGCATATCTCTCAGCAACGAAACGACTTCCGAAATACAAACCGCGCCCATGGGCAGATTTCACTCTACCGCTTAGATCTAATTTACCGTTTCTGAAATTATCCTTTAAGGTTTTTGACTTTATTTCTCCAGATTTGCTATCACTTACACCACGGTATATGGTCTCTAATCCAACAATATCGTTGTCATTAAGAATATTCGGTTTCCTATCATAGCCAACTCGTTTATAAAAAAATCTTATAAATTTAGATTTCTCATCATCGTATGGTTTAGAACGATCGGTCAACTTTTTATTTGCGAATAATTCTAAAATATTTTTACCAGTTTCTTTTTCGTACTCTTCCGAAACTGCCTTCAATCTTTTAGATATGTTTAATATTCTTTCTTTGTCACCTATATTATCCTCCGTTAATGGGACAAAGTCAAATTTTTTTATATTTCCCTTCGATTTCTCGACATTCTCCTTTTCCCCGTCTTTCGCAAACAGTTTTTCTTTAATAGCTTCCCCTTCACGCTCCCAACCTGCAAAGATTTCGTCCAGAGAACGTTGCTCAGTGGCTAGTTTTACTGAGCCGTCGTTTTGCAAGATATTGAAGTAAGGACTAGGTTTATCAGACTTGACTGCAGGTCTGATAGTAGAACGGCAACGAACATGAAATGGCGGTGCGGTTCTACCTGGTTCATATTCCTTAACAGAATGAACCTCGTGATTTTCTAACCTGCAAATCTCACTTGTACGACTGTCTAATACCGCTACGATTTCGTAATGGTCGCCACCTAATTCCTTGATAGTATCTAGTGTCGCAAGGTTATTATAAAAGGTCGTCTCGGTTCTGACAAGCGTATCAGCCCTATGATAGGCGACCCCTGTACGCTCAGAAAGAGCCCTAGCCATTCTATCAATAGACCAGCCACCTGTTAGGCCTTTATTGATTGTATCACTGATAGATTTATAAACAGCTGCATCATGCCCCCACACATTCGTTGAGAATGTTTTACCGCTCCAGTTACTAGCCATCTTATGCTTAACTGCATCGACACCCAATATTGGTTTCTCTATGATTCCGAAATGTGCCAAGTTCTTAGCTTGATGGATTTTACCTTTGATGTAGACGTCGCTCAGAGCCTCTGTGACCTTGTCATGTATGCCGTCTGGTTTACCGTATAACTCAGCCGTCAGACGCTCAATTTCGGCAAGCAAAGCCTCCTTGCGACTAATACGATGGCGATATCCCAAAGCGTCCAACAAAGGTGTCGGTGTGTCAGGATTTAAGGTCATTTCACGAAACCTTTCAAGAGTTACATGCTTAAACTCTCTACGCTCTTTATCCGTCAGATATTGCTTAGCCTCTGCATGGGTCATCTTGTTATCAACTGCATACCTGGCATAGAACTTCTCTATCTCAGAAATCAGCTGATGTTTATAGTCTGCTAAAGATTGGCCAATCTGTGCCATGTACCTATCAGCAACTATCTGAGCGTTGTGTTCCTGTTGTAAAGTTCGCTCAGTCCAGTACTCATCTATCTTTTTCTTGTCCTTGGTCGTCATGGTCATCCTCTACCTTTTTGAAATTGGTCTGAGAGAGAGTATGGATCTTGTCCTTGTTCCTGTTGTTCTTTCAATCGTTCCTCAACCTCTGGTTGATACCATGGATGTTGTTCACGAATGCTTAGATCGTCTAAGATACCGATTGAGTTTACACAATCTTGAATAGCTTCAGACTCATTTGAAATGATGTCACGATTAAAGACATAAGTAAATTTAGATGAATCAAACGCTACTCCTTTGTTAGCTGCATACTGTTCTACAAACCAAAGGAATTGCTTGATACCTTTTTGGAACTCGTTTTCTAGCTCATTACAATCCAAATCAAGGTCTGTATAGCGCCATTTAAGAGCCTGACCGCTCGCATTACCTAGATTATCATCTTGGGTATCAATGGCTCGTGCAGCCTCATACAGGAACTTACGCGAGCGTTCGATATCTGTTTCAACTCCGTTAGTATCATTGTCTGCTTGCAGGGTATCTACACCACCATCACTAGAAACTTTGATAGAGCGGAACTTATTCAGATTATTCATGAACTCTCCTAAGTCTGCGCCCTGATAGTTTTTCAAAACGTAAATCAACTTCGGCATATCTGCCAACATATCAGCGTTAGTAGACATTTGAAGTTGAATATTATCAATCAAAGACTTGGTTTGGACTAAAAGACCGTCCTCATACTCATTGTAACGAAATGGAATCAGAGGAACTTTCTCCCAAGTGTAAGGAATCCGTGTTCCGTCTGCGTTGACATAATAAAAATTTCCCTTGGTCTCCTTAGATAGCGGATTGAGTTCCAGGTGTGAACCTGTCCAGATATAATCTGTAATTCCTTGTTCGTCGTAGTATTCTACAAAGGTTTTGGTCTTCTTCACTCCGCTTTCGTATACTGCTTGATTGTAGACACGTACAAAGGCAGATAATTCCAAATGACGCTCATCTTTCCAAAAAGGGATAATCTGTTCACTTGGGATTTTAAACAAGCGTAGACGGCCATTCTCGTCGTAATAAGGCAAGCCATAGGCTATCCCTTTCATCACAGCTTCCTTACCGAGTGACTTAATTGTGGATAAAGGTCCTCATCAAATACGCTGTCTAAAAAGTCTTGTGATTCTTCTCCCTCAAGCGAGATTGTCGGTTGTTTAGAAAACAAATAACCGACCTTCTGGTCTACCAACTTCTTAAACAAACCTAATTCAATCCTTGAGTTCGTTCGCCAGTCTACATCTACTTTTTTATTTCGAATAGCTGTGCGATTTCGATAGTAGTCATAAGCCTCTTTCATCGTGCTTACTTTCTCAGAATTCTGGTGTTCTCTTATCTCAATCTCTAGTATTTCATTTTGGGTTGTATTCTTAATCAACAACCGCCTGATTAACCATTTAAACCAATTACTCAACATTTCTCCTTCTCCTACCAGAATGATATTCCTGGCTGTCTCATATCGTCTTCAAACGCATATCTAGTTGCGTCGATTGTGTGGTCATTTACTTCTTCTAGTTTAGGCTTGGGATTTCCATCACGGTCAACTGCATAGTCGGCGCTTTCGAACTCTCTTGCAATGTTCGGTGTGCGTTCTGGATCTATCACAATAGCATCCAAATCATCCAACCAGCGTTCTCCATACTCACGACTATCAGGACCTTTCTTAGCACCTTGGACGAGTGGAATATTCAGCTGCAGTTTTAATTCATCAATTGACTTAGGTTCTGCGCTATCACAGGTTATCATCTGAGATTGATAGCCTTTCTCACGGATTCTTTCAGCTAATTCACGGTTGCTAATCTTTACGCCGTAAATTTCATCGATAGCGTAGATAACTCGTTTCTTCTTGTCGTAATGCCATCTCACAAAAGCCAGAGGGTCGTTAGCATATCCAAAGTCATTTCCTTGTCGAATGTTATCAAACCTTGCTATTTCCTCATCTGTAATCTTGCGGAATACCAGATTTTCAAACGGTGCTACACCCGAACCGATAGCCTCGCCCAAATACTCCCAGCGGTAACGCCTCTCTGAGCGCTCTCTCGTGGCCTCTGCCTCTTCGATAAACTCTTTGGCAATAAAAGGATTATCTTTGTAAGTCGAATGGTGTACGTGGGTGTTAGGAGGCTGTATGACACTCTCGTATTTCTTATTTACCCAAGACTGTTTTCTTTTTGGAGGATTGTAAGAGTAAAAGAATTTATAAAAAAGACCATCAGCCAATTCTCCACGAAGAAGGGAGTTGGTGATTGTCTTTACTTCATCTTCAGTTTTAAACTCAGCAAGCTCTTCAATCCAGCCGATTGCGAATGGAAAACGGCTGTCTTTCAAGGATTTAATACGCTCTGGATCTTGTGCACCACGGAAGATAATATAATTTCCTCTTGGGATATAGGTTATCTTCAAAGGGGACTTATTAATCTTAAATAAATGGCTGACCCCTTGCTCACTAATCGCCCATTTCAATTGCTCATAGACCGATTGTTCTAAGGTATTATCCGTCTTACGAATACACACGGCATTGACTGGATAGCGCATAATCAGTTGAATGATAGTGTGGCCTAGGTCGCTAGACTTCCCAGAACCACGCCCACCTTTTTCAACCACATGTAAGATTTTAGGGTCAAATGCTGCACGCCACATAGAATAAAAAGCCTTTGGGATAAATTCACTCATTCTACGCTTCATTGCTAACTCCTATATCATCAACAAATTGAACAGCCGAAGACATCTCGATTTCTTTTCTCTCTAAATATGCTCCATTTACTCTGAATATATGGTCTAGAGAGCGTTGCCTTTCTTCAATTGTCGGAGTAAATTCATAAGTCGTTTCCGATACCTCCACGCCTTCAGCGGTCTTTACAGTTTTTTTAGAATATCCTTGTTGAGTTTCCCCTCTAGCAATACTAGCAGAGATTGCCAAGGCTTCTACGATTGACATCGAACGTTCGTCAAAAAGCTCCTCTGTACGTTTTTTGATGTATTCAGAAATCTCAACATTTTTCAACAATCTTTGTCCTATGCTATACGCTGTTTTCTCTGAGTAACCCACCTTAATAGCAGATTGTGTAGCGTTTCTACTGATGATGTACTCATCAGCGAAGTGTTTCTGTTTATCGTTCATTTTCCATCACCACCTTTCAAAAATCAAAAAAAGCCACACAATGTGCGACCTTTCTGCAAGACGACTACAACCTTGCGTGTTAATTACATTAGATTATTTATAAACAACAATATATGTCAGTTTATTCTTAATCATTACAGGTTCTTTGATACACAACAATTCTTTCACAGTTTTCGCAAAATGTTTCGCGTCTTCCAATCTATTAAACATTGCTTGCTCATTTTAAATACCTCGTTGTAAAAATATAATATTAACGGCGATGTCCGGAATTGAACCGAAGGAAACATTGAGAAAAAATCACTTTACGCCTGTCACCGCCAAAAACGAGACCGAAGTCTCGGAAAAAATATAATAAATATAAAGGAGACGTCAATGAACGAAATAGAGGGAGGGACTTGACCCTCAATGCCTTTACGACACCCTGATTTCAGGTAACCATCTACCAAATTCTGAGACCTCTTTTTCAATTCTTGACACTACCATTCTATCAGAATTACAAAACTGTGCTAACAAGTATCATTTTTTCCCGTACGGTTTTGTAAAGTTCAATTTAGTTCCATTCTCTCCAAAACCTCATTCAGTTCAGAGATAGCCATATTCCGCCAAGTGTAGAAAGTTGTTCTGCTGATTTCCATTTTGTCACAAATATCATCAACATACATCTTAGTAATGTAAGCCATTCTCAAAATTGTCCGATACTTCGGATTTGTTAACTTATTGATCATTCGACCTAATTCAAGTTTTCTGTTAATGACCACTTTAGTATCCTGCTCTATAGCCTCTTTCATCACCACCAGCTGAGTATAGACATCATCAACTCTTCTAGTCTGTCCACCTTGGACTTTGACACCTGACCACTTAGGACTTGAGAGCAAACCTGCCTCAAGCTCATTGATTTCATCTATACGGCTTTGGATGTCCATGTCAAGGTCTTGTAATTCTTTCAATAGCTCTTTAGCCTTGTTCACTCTCTATCTCCTTTTGTGATATAATAATATTATTGAGATTATAGCTGAGGCAGAGAGTGCCTTAGCTTTTTATTTTAGAGGTTATTGAGTATTTTTGAGAGTTTCCTCATAACTAAGATTTACTTTTAGCTTTTTGCTCCTCGTATGCTCTAAACATTTTGGGGATTCTGAAATAAATGATTGTAGAATTATCATGAATTTTAGTGATTGTGTAGATGTGTTTGAGTAGTTCTTTTCTAAAAGAAACGTTAGGTAAAACGACTAAATCAGGTAAAGTTACATTAGCAGGCCTTTCTTGCCTTTTTCTTTCTTCCTGAATATGGATATTTTTGGTTTCATTTATGCCCTCTTTTAAATTATTTTTCCCATCAAAAACTAGTGTTATTGTACCTGTACCATCTTTGTGTTTAGATACTAAAGCGCGACAATCTGAGCCCAATTCAACGCCCTCAACTGTGATACTGCGCTTTATCTTGTCAACATTGATGATTGTTCCCATTGATGTTTTAATTCTCATGCTCCATCTCCTCAATAAGCCAGTCAAGATTCTTTCTGGCTTTCTTCAGGTCTTCAAGACCGTTTTTCTTCTGAAATCGTCAGTTGATACTTCAAGGCATTTTCCAAGATAAAAAGCCTTTCAGCTGTTCTGGTGTCATGAAATTCCTTAAAGCATCGATAGATTCCATTCCATACCGACCTTGGTAGTGGCTTGGTTTGTTTACGTTGTCTGTCATTTTAACTCCTTCTCATAAATACCATATCATTCAAATTCCTCCAAACGAGATTGTTGCTTTGATTTATAAACTCTTTCTTTTTGTAAGGAATCTGATGTTTGTTCAAATAGTAATATACCTGATTGTAATGTAGTCCTAATTTTTGTGCGATATCTTTCACAGCCATACCTTGATTGGCTAGTGAAACTACATCTTTGTGAAATATAGTCAAGTCTAAAATCTTTCGTTTCCCTAATTTTCGGATGCGGTCTCGAATGGCTTTCTCACTACGTCCTAAGATACGAGCCAAGGTCTTGTACGAAAAGCGTTGGTAGTATTTCAGGATATAGCTATCATCTTCGTCTGACCACTTGGGCTTAAATTGCAAGTTAGGATTGTATTTCTGGAGTTTGGCTAATTTTGACCGAACTGCTTTGTAACTTCTATCCAAAAACTTGCAAGCCTGTGTTAAATCATGTTCTTCTCTGGACAAGACGTACCACTCCAGATAATCAACCTCGTCTTCTGTCCATCTACGTCCTGCCATAATGCTTCATTGCTCCATGCAAATAGTAGGCCCCATCTTTGCGCTTGTTCACGTAATACGTGTATTTCCCATCTGGACTAGCGTAGGAAATCTGCTTCTCTCCTGCCCAGACTCCGTTATCACGCATCATATGGCAATTCTCCATAATCCATTCTACGTCAGGCATCTAGTAACTCCTTGTTCTCGTAGATGTTCCCCATGATTTCTTCATGCTCAGTCCACGCATATCCTTCTCTCAAGTCTTTTAGGTATACAGCTGGCATTCCTCCAAAATACGTACCGCCATATTCTTTTTCTATATATACTTCGTGAAGACATCCTCTAGTACATTTTATAATATCTCCGACAAAAACTTCCTTACCGTCCTTATCTTTTAGTCCTGTTGATTGCATGAGGTCAATGTTTTTAAAGCCAACAAATCTTAGTACGTTATCATCATCTACATATTCAGCTTCTCTATCATCGAAGTATAATCCATCAACAATATGTAATTGTGATGTAATTCTATTCCACAGCCTAAATTTCGGTATCATAACAACACCTCATCTCCGATTTTGACTTTATCCCATTGCTCTCTAGTAACCACGAAAATTCCATAATCTCTGATAGTCACCGTATACAACTTCCCATGCCGTCCTTTCTCAAGGACTTTTCCGAATATCTCTGCGCCTGCGTTATCTGCCTTGTAGATAACCATAGGCTTCTTCTTTTCTAGTTCTGCAATCCTGTCCATTTGCCAGATATTTAGTCCAGCTGATAGCAGAATCCAGATAGCGATAAATCGTTTCATTCTGTTACCTCCTTGATTTTAACAAATAAGATCTTGCTGGGATTGAGCAACACAATCTCAGGACCAAGATTGATTTCAAGAAGTTGCTTGTTTTCATAACGAAATTTTAATTCATTGATAAAATCATCTCTATCTGTTTTGAATTCTATTTGCCCGCATCCTAACCCTATGATAAACGTTATTTTCTTCATCATTCCACCTCCTCAATCTCAATCCCTGGGCAATCGAATACCCAGCCGAAGCCAGCTTCTTCGAGTTCTTTCGGGTGTGGGAGTATCTAGCGTTGGATAAGCTGTAACTTTTTGTAAAGAAATACCTTCCCACAACCTCTCCATAAACCAACATATTTTCTTTAATATCCCCTTTGATCTTCACAAGATACCGCTTCTCTTCCTCGACCTCGTATCCATCCAGCCATGCACGAGCGAAGAGGTCTTGGTTGCTCGTCTTTTTAATCCATAATATAAAATCGAAACTTTGGTTGTTTTCTTTCATAAAGTTTGGATTCATAGCAGTATATAGACTAGTTGTAAGATGTTCTTTACATACTTCAATCCAATCCGCCACAAACGGTGGAACTTTGACCGGTTTTGGTTCGTCTAGTTGTTCCAAATCTGCTAGAAAAATTTTGCGAGCGAATTCTGCTCCTTCAGCATCCCATACACCCTCAAGTTTTTTATACTTATCAATTAATCGCTGTACTTTCATCTTTCAACTCCTTTATTTCCTCAATTTCTACTTCAATTCTAGGCTTCAGGCTGTAAAACTTGCCTACATCGTGCATAGCTACCTGCCCATCATCCTTAAACACTATCCCTGACATGCTGTCATATAGTGCTTTTTCATAATTATCAATATCTGGTTTCTTGTCTACTGGCATAACTTCATCCAGTAGCGCTTGCTGGTTCTTCTTGACCTTTGAGATATACTGAGGAGGCTTGATGTAAAATCTAAGCTTTGCCCTCAGAGCTCCCTCAAGAATAGGCTGGCCCATGTACTGATTAGCAATGAGCAGCTGGCAATGATTGCGCCAGGCTTTCATGTCCTTGTCTTCATAAGTCGTGGTAAAACTCCCACGCCTTGCAAATCTTGGCCGTGATTGTGGTTTAGGCTCAATGTTCAGGACAAGCTTCATAGCAAGACTCCATGGAATCCCAATTCTTCAAATAGATTCTTTTTGTTTTCTTCAATAAATTTAAAGAGGATCTGAACTTCTTTGGTATCTTTGGCAAATTCTCCAGCTGCATAGGCGCTATCCAAAATCATATCAACAGATTGTTTAGCTTCTAGCACCAGCTTGTATTCAGGCTCAAATAAGTCGCCGTTTTCATCTAGTGATAGCTGTTTATCTTGTTTTACAAATTCTGCTACTGGACTCCACAACGAGCTCCCGACAATTTCGATATTCTGTTCTGTTTTTGCTTGTTACGATTGTAAAAGGCGTGTTAATTACCGCTGTTCTTTGCATTTGTTTTTCTCCTGTTAAAAAAGTGTAGTTTGCAAAGGGTACACATCTTCAAATGGTACCCCAAGCCTTAGACAGTCTCGTTTGATGTCCATTGTAGAAATGACGTACTTGACACCGTTATTTTTCTTGTCATAGTGTGGATAAGTGTAGCCATCATTTTCTATTTTTTTCGATGATTTCAGATTTTTGTTTCAGGACAGATTTCTGTCCAGTTGATCCATTCCATTTTTATCCTCCCACGATACCGTGCCAGAGATTAGACACTCTTTATCCAACCTGCTAGCAAGTGTGGTTCGATTGTAAATTCCGTGGCTGGTTTCGATACAGTCACTGTAAATATTTTTAATTTGTACGATTTTAAAAAAATTCTCCATTTTTTTAAAACTTTCACGTAATCGCCTTTTTCAAGTTTCATATTTCTGACCAAACCCCCACGCCTGCCAAATTGTGAGCAAGGCAAGCGTGAGTGAAATTCTTTGCGTCATTCGTCCAAAGTCACATGACCTTTACTGACGTTTTCTAGTTCGCAGTTTTACAAGAATGCCCGGCTTGTTAGTTTTTGAGTTGTTTCCAAAATGGAAATAGTTGGTTTTTCAAACTTAATAATCACTTTCAATCAAGTCATTCAAGCTAACTACTGCATTCAGTTTTTTTGACTTCTGCAATAATCGCAATGACCACATTTTTTAGGCTCTTCCCGGCCTTGGATAACATCCCAAACTTCTGCAATTTCAGACTTGATTTTGTCTAAACCTTCTTCAAGCCATTCATCATCAATTTTCAAAATGTCACGATCTGGCACGTTTTTCCTTGCTGACCGCTACAATGTATGGTCTAAAATCATTCCCAGTCATCTGCTTCAGCAATTCACGATAGAGACCAAGCTGACCATGATATCCAAAGTTAAGAATATTGTTAACTGCTGCAGGAACTTTCTTTTTAAGTTCTGCGCTCCATTCTTCTGCATAGATGGATTTCATAGTTTTTAAATCCACGAAATAACCGCGACTTAGATTTACGCTATCCAACTTACCTTTGACTGGCACGCCTTCAATTTCTCCATAGACAATCAACTCTTTTTGGACGTCGTCTGATGGATAACCATGATACAAATGATTAAATCCATCATCGTCCTTTAGACTTGCAATCATCTTGTCGCCAATCACAAAATCAGATTTTAGATTTCCTTTGTTCTTACCTGTCTTGGCTAAGATTTTGTCGCCATTCTCATCCATGAACTGTTGGGTGTGCTTCTGGGCTTTCAAAATAACTGTGAACGTAGTTCCCAAGGAGAAGAGGCGTTTCGTCTCTCTCCTCAGTCCATTGTCCGTTGTCCAAAGCAAAGGCCTTAGCCTGACATTGCTGATAGCGTTTGAACCGTGAGTTAGTCAAGTAACTTGTGTCCTGGTAGTAGTTCTCTTGTGTTAGTTCTTCCATAGCCTACTCCTTAATGTTGATCGTGTTTCCCTCAAAGAAACTTATCTCTTCCAAAACTTCGCCTGTTTCTTCGTTAAAGTCTGGAATTTCATCTGCTGGGTATTCGGTAGAAGCTAACTCGTCAGGAATTGCCGTTTTTTCAGCCATTTTTGGGGTTGTTTTGGTTCCTTCGGTAAATTCTCCATCCACCACGCTATCGGGTTCTACGGGCGTGCTAGGAGTTTTTAAGATATCGTCTAATGTTTCAACTTCATCCCTCACTGGTTCGGCCTCTTTCACTTGACGCTCATTGTTATACTCGTTAGCAGTAGTTCGATTGACTGCATCGATGAATAAGTCGTTGTCGTCACTGGTATTAAAGAACTGTTTAGCTGCACGATTGATAACTGTGCGCTTGGCCATTTCTTGAGGGAAGTTATTTTGAACATTCTTGGTTTAGCTTGCGCCCAGGATTTGTCAATTTCCTTCTTGGTCATGATCGTGAGTATTTTCTCTCCGTCCGTTTTCTCGATGACACAATAAGCGCCCTCGATTGGATTGTCCTGATTCTTCCAGCTTGACTTGTGGCTGACAAATTTCCAACGCCCGTCAACGTTTTCAGCTTCAAACTCATCTCCTTTAAAAATAATCTGAGCGTAGATGTCTTTTACTTCAGGCAACTGTTTAACGACTTTCATTGTTCCAAAATATGACCTAGTCAACTTAACAGTATTTCCGTAAGGGATAAAATAGCACTGAGTCTTTGCTGGGCTAAGCCCTTGAGTTACCATGTCAAGGAGTGCATTGTAGATACTATCTTGAGTGCACATCTGGAGCAAATTCCCACTGCTGGAATTTTTTAGAGCATAATATGCTGAACTAAGTGCATTGCTAACGCTATAATTCTGTGCAATCATTAGTCCCTCGTTTTGCATTTCTCCAATGCGTGCTGCAACTGGTGATGTAATTTGTTTTTGTGTTAGTTCGTTTGTCATTTTATTTTCTCCTTAAATCTTCATTGTCAATCTACGTCTAGCATTTTGCTTCAGGTTGTCCAAACCGTTTCTATAATCATCAATAAGCCCTAAATTGCTATCGATAAATCGCTCAACTACTCTGTTCAGCAAGTCTTGCGACGTAGAGCCTTCGAGTTCAGCTAAAACTCAATCAACTCTTTTTGTTTCGGAGACATTTCAATTCTGATATAACTTTTCCCTTTGTTTGAAGGTATATTTGTCATTTTCTTCTCCTTTTTCTTTTAGTAATTAAACATTGTCCCACAGTATCCAGCTTCTTCTAATGCTAATCGGTTCAAATAGTGTGACATATCGCTAATACTCATTTTTCTAACCATTTTCTCGGTTAGATAATCGCCATCAATTTCTTCTCTCATTTCCTCTCTAAGTTCTTGTTTCCATTTTTTGTAATATAATCGTTTCTTCATTTTCTTCTTCCTTTCGTCTTCTTCAAATTCCAATTTTCACGCTTTATACGTCTGTTTTCGTTTTGTAGTTTCAAGATTATATCTTGTTGGTCGTTGATAATCTGCCCCATCTCTCGGCCAAGGTGAATATATTCAGCCCGCCAGTTGTCGATTTCTGCAAGTAGTTCCTCAATCATATTTCATCACCCACGTATCGATACTGCCCACCTCCAACATAGATGTATTGGCTTGGGTCAAGTTCTTCTCGTTCTTCAGGCGGTTGCATTATATCTCTGTCATAATCATACATCAGCGTCTCCTTTGCTCTATCCCAAATGCTTTGCATAGCGTGTTCTTCGTGGTTCTGGCAAGGCCAATGGTTCAGGACGCAAGCCTACAGGCGGTTCGTTGTCGTAGGTAAAGCCCTTGAACGGACGACGAATATTCTCACGAATTTCTTGACGCTGTGCCTCTCTACCACGTTCGTATGCATGGTTATAACCTTGGATAATCATAGACGCAAATTCTTGCTCTTCTCGTATTTCTTCTTCCTTGCGTTGTTCCTGCAATTTGATATGACGGCAAGCCCCTGCAAATCCAATCAGCAGAGCTCCAACACCCATTAACTGGTTTAAAATCGGTGGTTCAAACATTTCTTCTCTCTCCTTACGCTCTTAATTTTCGTACTTCTTTCTCTAATTCCAAAATCTCATAAACATCATTGACATCGTACATAATATCTTTCCCTTGCTTACGAAATCTTAATCCTTTGCGTTCTAACTTTTTGATATAGCCATGAGTGAATCCAAACTTCTTCATCAAAGCCTGTTGATTGATTGGCATGCGATCATTCTCTAACTGCTCCTTGACCTGCTTTTCAGCAAAGGCCAATAATTGGTTTGTGAACAATTCAGCACTTTCGCCGTCCAATCGTAATTGTAACGTTATACCTTCCATTTTTTACATCCTCTCAACTATGCGGGCAAGCATTTTTGTGATATAATGGTTTAAATTGTTTTTAGTATGCGCCTGATTGCCGTCAGGTGCTTTCTTTGTTTAAAAAGTCTTACTTTCTAGCGCCCTGAGTTCTATCTCATGGCTGACTTGTTTCAATAGCTTCTCACACGCTATTTTAGCTTCTCTGTACGTTGGGTTCTCGCTGATGAAGTAATCAGCAAGTTCGATGATTTTATCTTCCATTCAACCTCCTATATCAGTCTCAAGACGGATGTAATATCCTCCTAAATTGCTATAATAATTTTGATTATGACCTCTCACCGTTTTAGTCAAAATTCCAATAGAAAGGAGGAACGCTATGATTACTTGTCACATCATGATTGATGGTCGTGTTGAACCTCCACTAATGACATTGCCCACTATTCCTACTATCGGTTCTGTCATTGCTAAGTCAGCAGACCATAAATCTGAGCATTACTTAGTGAAATGTGTTGAGTATGTCAACGGACATGAGAGTGTCAATCTACATGTTCAACCATTTCCTAACCAAATCAGTGCTGTCAACGCTATTGATGGTTTCAGGAATAGCAGATGACTCTATCGCCTTGACCAAGTAGCTATCTAGCACTTTCTTATCAACATAGACCGCTTGTTCGCATAAACCGATGTGTCCATTAATGACTATCGCCCTACGGACAAGCAGGTCTTTTTCTGTTTCCAGTTCGATACGTCCAGCAATATCGTCATGAATTACAAGGTACTTGCCTATTAGTTCCATATCTGTTCTAACACAATCAGCAGTTACCTCGATTTTAAACTCATCTAACCGATCAATTGCTTCCTGTAATTCTTCGGCTTTTTTTGATACTTCTTTACAGGCTTCCGTTAGTTCTTCAATACCAGAAACTTCAACATTAAGCCGATATCCTATTGGTCTCATTTCTTTCTCCTTTCAAACCAAAGTCCTAAATTAGAATTTTGAAACTTCTCTTTTTATTTATTAAGAGAAGTAGGACTTGTTGTTAATTAATATTTATTGTTATTTAATACTTGTTGTTAGTTAATATTTATTAGTGCCCAAAATCTGACATCTCACTTTCTGACATCTCACTTTCTGACATCTCACTTTTTTTGGAATGTCAGAATTATAATTCATAGACGCCCTTTTGATAGATAGGTTTAATCTCTGTTTCATAATATCGAATTGAGAATCAGATATTTTTACATCTGAAAAAGAATCTGAATATATGACTCCTCCATTTCCAGGAGGTTTTTTTCTAATTTTTCGCAAATACCCAGCCTCTTCAAAGATTTTTGAAATACTTATCGATTGTCTTCCGATTAACACCTTTTCGCTTAGCTATTTCTTCTGGATAGACTTGCCAGTTTGGGTGATTAGCCAGCACTACCATCATGATGCCAACAGCTGTAAAATCTAACGCAGGATCGTTGATAAAGCTATTACTAACAGCTGTGTAGTCATCAGTTGGATTCCTGAAAGATGAATTGGCAATCTAAATTTTTAAAGTCTGTCATACGCTCTCCTTTCTAGTTTTCCTCTTTATTTTTTTAAATTTTTTTCAAAAATCGTTGAAACCCCGCCAACTAACTCAGCTAGATACCCTCGCCCATAGTCTGTCATTAAGAATTCTAAAAAGCTCAGTTATTTCTTCTTTGTTCATGAGTACTCCTTCTCTAAATTGCTTAGCATTTACCCATTCATTGTCTTGATTTCCATCTTGGTATTATGTGATGGCTCCCATGACTTCCAGTAAGCAAAAGCCCTCTCTTCGTCTTTTTTTCTTCAGTAGGTCATACCGTGGAATCCTAAAGAATTCTTTAAAGTCTTTAGCAGCCTGACGAAAGACCTTGCTGGCAAAAGAGCGGTCTTTATAAGCTTGACTATCCTTACCGCCAAGAGCCCTGATAACTTTCACTCTTCGTAAATTTTCAAGCTCTAAACAAATTGATGGATTGACGGGTTGCTCATTTTTTAGATAATCAACATCCCCTGCCAAACTTCCTGATTTTGCTTCAATTCTTTTTGAGTTTGTAGAACTTGAATCAAAATATCTTCTTGGGTTAATTCGCTTGGTTGACTTTTAACTACTTCATGCGTCATAAAATTTCTCCTTCCAAGATTTGATTGTCTTTATTTCTGATTTTTTGTAAATCCGTAAAGAATCGGATGCCTCGATTTACGAAACTGTCGAACTCCTGACCAGCAACACCGTCTGTATGTAAGACTTTTTCTTCATCGGCGTAGATGAGACCGCCCATATTGGCAAGAAAATCATTCCCTTTCTGGATAAGGCTAAGGATATTCTTGTAGGAAGCGATTTTTTTCTGGTAGTCGTTCAACTGCCCTTCAGATTGCTGGATGGCTTTTTGTCAATTCGTCGTACTTGTTTGATTTTTCATCCACTTCTGCGCGTTGGTCGTAGAGGTCTTTTAATTGAGCTTCAAGAAAAGCATTCCTTTCCTCTGCCGACTTGGCACGGGCTTCTAGTTTTTGACGATTCTGAAGCGCTTCTTGGTAGTCTGCTGGCACAACAGGAACTTCTTTCACGATTTCCTTAATCGGTTCTTGCCCCTTTTGCAGTTCCAATATTTTTCTTTTAGCTGCAGAAAATTTTAACTTCAAATCTTGCAATTCTCTGACCGTTGGATTATCCCCTTGCTCAATCCTGTTAATTTGAGCCTGTTTCTCTTCCGCTGGTAGGGTTGCGATGAGATAAAGGGCTGTACTACCTAAATTATTCAACGTTGAGTAATTTGGTAATTCTTTGGCAACCTTCATCATGCGATTTGCTTCCGACCAATTTAAATCAACTTTTTCAGCCACGCCATAAACTGCCCATGAGTCAAATTATGTTCCTTAACATGATTCAGTCGTCTTCCTATTTCCCAAATTGACTGCCCTGCAATTTTGTTTGTGATGATTGATTTCTAGTTCAATCTGATTTAGATTGTTTGATAAAGATATTTTCATTCACTCTCTAATTCCTTTCTAAATTTGGTATAATAAAAATAAAACGAGGTAATTCTGATGAAATTAAATCCTGATTGTGTCCGTGATATCCTTTTTTTGTTGTTGAAGAGTATTCAACATACTCTAATGATGTCTCAGAGGATAAACTATATGAAAAATCTTGTTCCAAAAATATTCACAAGAAGAAATCCTCTACCATGTCAGACAATGCGAACATAGTGGCTTATTTCTCAATGTACAACATTATTTTGGTGGTTTCTCAATTCAAGATTTATCTCCTTATGGTCATCAGTTCATCAATGATATTCGCCAAGATACCAATTGGAATCGGACAAAAGATATAGCAAAGAATGTTGGTTCTTTTTCACTGGATGTCCTTAAAGATATTTCATCACAAGTTATTACCAACCTCATTTCAAATCAGCTTGGCAATAAATTTTTAAGTAGATAGTAGCATGGTTGCTTTCAGCCGTGCTTTTTGTTTTGATTGCTTGCACACCTTTTAATTTTTGGTCATTCAAATAAATGCCATCTTCTCTGATTTTTATTTCTTCCATCTTTACTCCTCAAATCTTTCTTACTCAATCCCATAATCTTCAATAACTTGAAGAATGAAACTGTTTTGCTCGTGGACCCTTCGTAGCTCCCACTTAGAATATTTGTTACTTCCTGTCGTTTAAAAGCCATAAGCAACCGCTAGAGTTGTTTTTTTAATGCCTTTCTCTTTTAAGAAAGCATTAACTCTTTTCGCGACCGTTTGCGATATCTGGCATATATACCCTCCTCTTTACTAATTTGTAAATAAGAAACAACTAAAATTTTTAACTATTTTTTTCTGCATTACGCTTGACAACTAACACCAAATCGGCTAAAAATGAAAGCATAATAAAAACACTAATAAATCTATAAATACCGTTCGCTAAAACATTTTTTTATAATTTATTTTCTTAGTTGTTTTTTTAGTTGTAACTTACTTACAAAAAAACATTTTACACCTTTTGGGATAATTAGTCAACATTTTTACACCAAATTTGTTAAATATTTTTGTAATGTCTTAGAAAGGTTGATTTAACAATGTTTTGAGACATTTGAAAAAATAAAAGAATTGGCAAAAAAAGCGTGGAAAATCTCTTGGACAAGTCGAAGAAGACTTAGGTTATGGCAGAAATACACTGTATAAGATAAAAAACTCTACGCCAAATGCTGAACGTATAGCAGCAATTGCTAACTACTTCAATGTATCCACAGACTACCTGCTCGGACGTACGGATAACCCTGCTATTGCTGGAGATTCCAAAGAGTACATATGGAAAGGTAAGACTCTGAATGTAGAAGAAATGGCGTCTAACGTCATGATGTTCGGTGGTCGTGAATTAACAGATGAAAAGAAGAAAATCATCCAGTCTATCATTGAAGGTTATCTTAAAGAAGCTGGTGATTAGAGGTACTGCTTTAGTGACCGAAAAAGAAATTATAAGTCATTTTCAGGTTCGCATTGTCGATTTTGACGGTGAACTAATACCTGATGAACTTGGATTTTACGAAAAAGAAACCAATACAGCTTTCTTGTCCAATAAACTCAGCAAGAAAGAGAGAGTTAAAGTACTGCTGCATGAACTCGGACACAAAGACCATACACGCTCAGAGTACCAGAACGCTCGTCTACGCTGTGAAAACGAAGCTGATAGGAATATGATCCATCATCTCGTAAAAGACGCGCTGAAAGCTTAGATGACCCAACAGAGTTTGATTATCTCAAATTCATGTCGTATTACAATCTAAAAACCATAACAAATGAAATCATGGTCAAAGAAGAGTATTTATCATTAGTAAATTAAAAAGGGTATCAATATGAAAATTTGTTTAAGATGTCAGCATGAGAATGATGACCAAAATAATTACTGCATTAAATGCGGTGCACCACTTAAAAAATATTTGTACTAATAGAAGATGCTCAAATTGGGAGCAAGATGTTCCTTTGCTCGATGAAGCTGCATTTTGTCCTCTCTGTGGTTCTGAAACCCTCTTCAAAAATCTACGGATTGGCATCTTCTTCTCTTGATATTTCTGACGAGGATCTCCCATTCTAATGTATCTACTATATATTGACGAATCAGGTACCAAAGATTTGCACCGAGGAGAAAATAACAAAGAGGGAAACTCGGAATACTTTGTCATGGGGGCTGTCCTCATTAAGGCAGAAGATTTAAGCGATATTGAGGAAAAAGATCCAAAATTTAAAAATCAACCTATCTCAAAGATCCATATCTGGAATTAAAATCAACGGCTAAATCAAAGACGCTAAAGAGCAACAAAAAGTAAAGATGAATTTTTAGATAATATTCATCAAACAATTGCAACATCAAATTGTTGTTGTTTCGGTGCACAAGTACATAAACCTTCGCTGCAGAAAAACGGGGTTTTAGAAAATAGAGATCAAATTTACAAAATTTGCTTCTTGCATATCTTATCAGCTGTCAATAGTTACTTAAAACACGAGAAAATCAATGAATCTGTAACTGTTTTCATTGATCGAGTGGATGCAGTGAACAATAAGAAGGTCTATCTAGCATACAAAGAAGCACTCGAAAGCAAATCCATCGACTTTATAGGTTTTGATAAAAAGCATTTTTCGCCATCAATAAACTTCGTGGACTCAGAATTTACCATCGGAGTACAAATCGCAGATGTTATAGCTGGTGCGTTGTGGCGAGTGTCGAACAAAACAAAAACATACTCTAAAAATGTTGCTTCCACGATTCCCGAGGACAACAATCAAAAAGTATGTTGGTTATAGTTATCAAAATTGCGAAGAATGGAAATAAAAAAATGAACAGGGTAGCAGTAATTTCAACTGCAAGCTGACAAGGCATTTCACCCTTGCCACCCAGGCTATTCGGACCTAGACCACTGTTCTTCCGTTAAAGTAATTATACACTATATAACTCTAATTTGTCAACAAAAATCCCCACACTCTCCATCGCCAAACTTTGAGTGTGAGGATTTAACTTTCCATCAAGCAAGCAATGGAAAGGATGATAAAAAATACAACTATAGTTTATCATAAGTTCTACACCTTTTTCAACTATGCGGGCAAGCAATCGAAAAGAAAGGACTTTTTATGATAAAAATATATTACCAAAAAAGGAGAAACTAGATATCTCTTTCAAACCTATCTGGGTATAGACCATGCTACTGGAAAAGAAAAACGCACAACACGCCGTGGTTTTAAAACCATAAAAGAGGCAAAGGCTGCCGAACGTGACCTTCTCTTAGATGTTGAAGAGAATGGTTTTTCAAACAATGAAGATTTCCAGAACCCTACTTTTGCTGAAGTCGCTGAGTTATGGCTTGATAGCTATAAAAACACTGTGAAAACCAACAACCTATCAGAATGTTAAGAAAAATTGATGTTATGATTGACTTGTATTTTACAGATATAAAAATCCAACAGATCAGTGTAGCTTATTGTCAGAAGGTTGCTATCAAGTTAAGTAATCGCTATATCCTATATGCTAATTACTACTCTGTCATTAGCCGTATTTTCAAGTATGCCACTTCTATTGACATCATTAAGTCAAATCCCTTAGACAAGATTATCAAGCCTAAAAATAGGCCTTTAAAGACCAAGGAGAACTACTATACAAAACAGGAACTAACGGAATTTCTTAAAGTTTGCAAAGTAGATTGTAAGCCTGTAGAATATACCTTTTATCACTTACTAGCTTTTACAGGTTTGAGATGTGGTGAGGCGCTTGGACTCATGTGGTCAGATGTTGATTTTGAAAATAAACGATTAAGCATTTCTCGGACAGCTGTCGTTGTTAATAAAAAACAAACTGTTCAGGACCCTAAAACCAAAAGGAGTAAGAGGGTTATCACCTTAGATGATGAAACTTTGAATGTATTGAAACTCTGGAAACGTCAGCAGATAAAAGAATATTTTCGGGCTAGTGTACCTTACAAACATGATTCAAATTATATCTTTACGAATAGTTTCGGAGGATGGATTTCGCCTTCAGCTGTGAAAGAGAGACTTAGAAGGTTCTTTTGTGAACACAATGACATCAAGAAAATTACTCCTCACGGGTTCAGGCACACACACGCTTCTCTCCTCTTTGAAGCTGGTGTTACAGCTAAAATCATTTCGGACAGATTAGGTCATAACAATGTTCAAACCACCCTTGATATGTACACCCACATAAATGATAATCAACGTGTTGAAGTCGTGGATCAGCTCATGACTTTTATCCGTTCAAGCTAAAAGTAAAGTCGTATTCAATCTCGTATTCACTTTTAGATATACACTATAAAAACCAATGATTTCA